>OITM01000022.1_pt1 | contig 58484 bp, 35 predicted proteins | sample 1586711 | NCBI WGS metagenome assembly OITM01 (sample SAMN02675049, study PRJEB24791) | human gut metagenome, SKBSTL061 | isolation source: stool | host: Homo sapiens | place: USA
GGTGGAGTTTCTCAGGGCTGGCTACTATGGTGCGCATTGTACTTATGGAATACCTCAACATGAATAATTTCTTCAACATGCCGGATGCCGACATGAAACTAATGCTTGAAGCAGCGGCTGAATCGCCACCGGAGGTAACAGAAAATGAATAAGGGGGCTTGTCACTAACATGCTGTTATCCGAACTGTTGTGTCTCAATGAGTTGGAATGAGGATTTCTATGTTTAGCGGACAGTAATAATAGCGTTTCTGGGTGATGGGGATTTCCACCGCCATGCTGTCGCGTTCATCTGACATTTCCTGCGGTGGAATATTTTCCACATTATTTTGCGCATAATTTTCAGGCAAAAATGTGTCGCTCTTGTTTGTTGTGATGTTGTCACCACCCTTAACAGGCAGCGTTCTCGTTACATACCTTATCACCGCACTGTCTTTCGGCACAGGCTGGTAATATGGTATGGTGTCAATGTAGGTGCTGGTGTCGCGCTTACTCACATAGTCCGTCGCCTTGCCACGACCGGACACACCATAACCGATGATACCTCCAAGCACCAATCCAACAAGCATGAACAACAACGCTGCTTTTACTGCTTCCCTGTTCATAGGTCTTTATACTCCTCTTTTGGTTTGAAACATGGACATGCTTTATTCGCATATTCGTAATGTCCGTGGATAGTCGCTTTTGGATAGACTGCCTTTAACTCTTTCAGTAGTTTCAGCAACGAGGCTTTTTGCGCTGCTGTTCGTGTGTCCTTTGCGGGAAGTTTTTCGTAAGGGACATTCGGGATGTTCTCAAGTCCACCAACGTAACACACTCCTATACTGTGCTGGTTATGTCCTGTGCAATGCGCTCCGCTTATATTGACGTCTCTTCCGTCATGTATCGAACCGTCACGGTATATCACATAGTGATACCCAATATCGGAGAAACCTCTGCGGAGGTGTCCTTGACGGATAGAGTCAACTGTTACGTCTTGTCCCTCGGGAGTGGCTGTGCAATGCACAATAATCTCATTGATTACGCGCTTTGATTTCTTAACAATGGATTTGTCCGGCAACACAGCCCATGTCTGTGAGCCGACTATACCGTCAACGGTCAATCCATATTTACGCTGTAGTTCTTTGACTGCTTCCTCCGTGAGGTTGCCAAAGATACCATCTTCGTAAAGATGCAAGGCACGTTGCAATGTCTTTACATCTTCGCACCTGCTACCTTTCTTTAATATCCTCATTGCTTTGCTGCTTTTTATAATTATCAAACTCGGCAAGCAACTGGCGTGCTGCCTCAACCTGTTCCTCTGTAACACGACCGCCATTCTTCAACTCATCAAGCGTAACGTCAAAGTGTCTTGCCGTCTTGTCAATCATAATCTTTTGAAGCATCTTCCAAAAGCGGCTGTCCTCAGCACTCCTGCAACTGCTCTCGTTCTCAAAGATGCTCCACGCCTGCTCAAAGCATATCACACCGGTAACAATGTATGACAACGGTATGTTGACATGAACAAACACCCTGTGCTCCACCATGAACGCCAGGACAATCAGCCACAATCGCTTGGGTATCGTCGAGCGTATAACCTTCCCGAAGGCAAAACTGGTGAACTTCGCCTCCTTGCGCATGGTCTTGTCGGGGTACTTGGAGTGTACTCGCTTGTTTAACTGGTATGCCGTCCATGCGTCATACACGATGAAGATAATCGCCACGATGATAAGTGGGAATGCAGGATGGAACTCGCCGACAAACCAGCCGAGGCCTCCACCTATGGCGCCAAATATAACTTTCCAGTTCATTGCTTTACTTTTTCACTGCAAAAGTAACCTCTTTGAACCGCAACAGATTGTTATCTTTTGAGTGGGAAAGGAAAAGCCGCAGGCTAATCAAACCTGCGGCTCTCAAAAAACAATCATATCGTATCAACCATGAGTTGCGTAGTTGAAGAAAAAACTGCCGAACAACCGGATGCTCATATAGTAAAGCAAGGCTATCAGCGTAAACCAAACAATGCTGTAGGGATTTTTGCTCTTGCGAATAGTCAGTTTCTCCATGTTCACGAACAGATTGCGGTCGGCTTCCTTGCGGTCCGCCTCTGTGCCTCCCTTGTCGTAATCATCATCATGCACGGTACAGGCTGCGAGAAACTTCTCGGCGTATGGGGGCTTGATATATTTCAGCACACCTTTGGAACAACCACAACCGTTACTCATAAGGCGACATATCTAAACCGTCCTTTTCTGACCAGCCGGCATTGAGGCACTCGTTGATATAGGCCACTGCCGACACATAGAAGTTTGTGAAGTCTTCCATGTCCTCAAAAGTGTGATAAACAGGATTACCCTCTGCATCCTCTCCGAGTTTGAACTTAATCGGCAGCATCTTGCCGCCGCTCTGCGCGTTGAGGTCGTAGGCGGCCTTGAAGTTGGTTTGGTTCTCCGCACTCAGCCAAACGTTGATGCCGTTCCACACGAAGCCGCCAAGTATCTTCGCGTCGGTGTTCGCGTTAATTTGGTCGAGGATAATCTGCCTCACCTCGTGAACGCCAGGCCTGTGGTCCAGAGTAAGACGGTAGTTGTATCCCACACCATCGTCTTCACCGTAGCCGTAGAATATCTCCCAGCGCTTGCGGCCAGTCTGCTGTATGCCGTCCATGCGTCCTGCTGCACCATAAATCTTTTCCATGACGCAAAGATACACATTATCGTATCAGACGGAGTGTTATCTTTTGTGTGGCAAGTTCTGTCGCTGTCTCAAAGGGGAAGCCGTTACCCGCACTCGCGTTGCCGCATGCGGCAACGGCCTCCCCCACTCGCCTACTCAACGAACTCGCATTCGCCTCTGAAGGCAAGACGCGAGCCGTAGTAGGCAGCCGAGAACGAAACATCTTTACCAACGAAGACGCGCACGAAGCCGTTACCCATAAGAGCGTATTCGCCGGAGCGAAACACACATCTGGCGGCGGCGGCTTCGTAACTATGCGCATCAGCATAGTATGTGTTTATCCTCTCGTTGATTACGCACTTGCTCGGTATTACATCGCAGAAACGTCCGTGCCTCACGCGGCAAATCTCTTGGCCGCCGCTGTCGGTGATACCCTGCACGGCGCGCTCCGTACCGTCTGCCATGCGGATGCGCCATACTTCATCAACAACACTGCCACTCGGAACTTGGCCCCTGTTCTTCTTGTAGGCGGCGAAACTCGGCACGTTCACGGCTACATTGTCCATCAACTCATATACGTTGCACCACCAGTCTTCCAGTCCAAGCGTGCGGGGACGGCCGCTTTCGGTCTCGTAGAGGGGCGAGCGGTTGGCTGCATCCGAGACACCTGTTCTCGCTCTTACTCCGCCGCCGTCCCCGTTTACGGCCTGTGAGTTCCTGCGCCCGTGAGTGGCCATCCACAGGTTCGCAATGTCCTTGTGCATTTCGTAGTCCACAAGCTGGTAGCCCTTGCCTCTGCACTGAACGAGGTTCTGGAAGTCCTTGCAGGTGAAGTTCAGCTTTGTGCCGACCGGGGGCAGGCCGTTGGTAACGTTGCCGTCGGCATCATAGCCCCAGCCGGCCCATGTGCTTGGCGTACCTGTACCACATATGGGGACAGCGCCACTGACGGAGCGCAGGCGGTTCAGGTTATCGACGCTGCCTTTATACACTCCTATCAGCTCAAGGTTATGCTCCACCCAGTCGGGCTCAATGGCTTCGATGGCACTGCTGTCAACGGCGATGCATTCCTGACCGTCCTGCCCCACGGGGGAGGTGAACACGAACCGGCACGAACCGGGAGGCACGGCGGCGAAGACGTATTCACCGGCGATGAAGTCGCTGTTGGCATTGGTGATGTGCGGGCACACAGTGCCTCTCACCTTGCCATCCGCGTCAAGGAACACGCCGCCCACGACATCGCTGCTGACACCGGGCCACCTTACCTGCCTCATGCCAACGACATCCAGCGCGTAGACATTGCTGGCACTGCTGGCAGTGAGGTCGCCAGCACCGAAAGCGTCGCCGGCGCTGAAACGGCTGGCAGGAACGCACGAGAAGGACTTCAGCAGGATTGTGCCGAGTGGCTTCCTGACAATATTCCTTGCCGTGCTGCGGGGAGCGGAGACCTCCGTGGAGAATGCCGTGTACTTCTTCTGGCGAATGTGGTCATTGATGCCCTTGTACCAGTAGTGGGGCAGGCAAAGGAATATGTCGTAGCCAAGGCCGTTGGCGTCGGTAAGGTCACAGGGCTTGCCGTTCTCCAGACGGTACATGTCGCCGTCGCTTATCTGCTCCAGGAGCATTCTGTTCGTGCTTTTATCGTAAGTACCCTTGCACACATGGAGCATCGACTGCAACCGGGCGATATGACCGCTTGGCACATAGCCGTCGCCAACACCGTCCTTGGTGCCGTTGTCAAGGTTGCGGATGGCTGCGTCGTAGCCGTTCTCCTCGTCGTCGTCAGTCTCTATCATCGTGTACTGCGCGTTGTAGAGAGTGAGATTCGGGAAGTAGGCTTGCAGGCTGGCAAAGGTTGATGCCTCAACGAGGTTGCTCAAAGTCCATGTGCCGTTCATGCCGTCGCACACATTGGCATGCTCACTGCCGATACCGCGAGTGCCAAGCCTCTGCATGGCCTCCAGCGTGCTGCTGTTGCCGGTCATGTCGCGGTTGTCGGTAGACACCTCGGCAAGACGCGCGCCACTGTTCACCACATCTGCAAGCAACTGCTGAGCGTCGATGCCGGGGCAGCCACTCAGCTGCACGCGCGTCACGTTCGTCAGACCATTGAAGGTGATGCCGCCGGCAGGGTAGCCAAGCCAGGGAAGGTTGACAAACGAAAGCTCCGTGATGCCTGATGGCAGTGTCAGCGTCCGAAGGGGTGAGGACTGCGCAGGGGTGAACGTGCGGAGCAAACTTCCATCCGCAAGCACTTTCCTCAATCGTGGGCATCCACTGGCGTTCAGAGTAAGCACCTTGCTGTTTCTGATGTCTATCTCTTCCAGGAACGGCATCTGCCCAAGGCTCAACGCGGAAAGGATGTCGTCGGTGTATGATGGAGTATAGGTCTCGCCGCCGATGATGAGACTTCTCAACAGGGTGCAGTCGCCAATTACCCAGTTGCTGTTCTTGGGCGTGCAGCCGCTCAAGTCGAGCTCGCTAAGCTTGTCTGCCCCGAAGATGTAGATGAGCTTGCCACCGACACCTGCCGCTGCCTCCGTGAAGGTGTGGCTCTCACCTGCCCGAAGATAGCACGAATACTTCGCGCTGCTGGTCGAGTCAACACCCATACCGAAGTAACCGTCCTGGGCGGCTCTTATCTTCACCGTGATAGCACCCATCACACGCGCTTGGAAGAAATGCTTGAACAGGTCGCCTGTCTGATAGTAACCGTCGCGGTAGGCAAAACGTTTGCGCTGGAACGCTGGCAGGCTTTCAAGACGCAAGCCGTGCAAGGCTGGGTAGTGGTTGTCCGCTGCCGTCGCTGTCTCGATGTACTTGCGCTGGCCGTCGAAACTGCTCACCACCTTTGGCCACTTCAGGATACGGTTGGTCATCCAGTAACGGTAACTGCCTGCCGCACTGAATATCTCCTGCCCCGTGGCGGTCTTGGCGGAGCGCATCGCGGAGGCGGTGTCATGCAGCGTCAGCATGGTGCCGGCATCATCTATCCATACGCCCTCGCCTTTTTCAAACAGGGCAAACGACTGACGGAACATCACGCCGTCCCAGCCTTGGTACAGGTGGCTGTTTGCACCGTCCATGTCCCAGGGAATGGTGAGATAGCAGTCGTTGTCGGCCTCGTCAACGCTGTCGCCGTCATACCAGTGGTTGAAGTAGCAGCGCATGTTGCCGTCGGTCTCCTTATAGACGGCTATCATCATGTTCTTGGCTCGCTGGTCAACGGTGGCCTTGTAGTCTGTTCCTACAATGTAGTGGTTTGTGCTGTAGGGGTTGAACAACTTGTGCATCTCACGCTGCCATTTCAGCAGACGGTTGGCTTTCGTTCCTGCTACAGTCTGACCGCCAAGCGTGATGGTCGTACTTGCACCGGCACCGTTGAAAATCTTTTCGCTGCCGTCGGGGTTCAGTGCGGCATTCTCCTCTTGGTTGTCCGTGAGGTTTTGGTTGCACTGCTGGCAGAACGACAGTTCTCTGAACAACTGGTAAGGAACTTTCTTGCCCTGTGCATACAAATCGTTCAAATCGTCGTCGTCGGGGTAACGGCTCTCGTAGTAAGTTGACCAGACTGGCACGTCGCCGTCGTCGGTGTGAAGTGTCTTCAACATATCATCGACGCTGTTCACACCCTGCTGCCAGCAGAACTCCTGGTACTGGCGGTACTCGTAGCACTCAACAGGGTTCAGAACCCTGCCGACAATCACCCATTTGCCGGTGCTGCTGTCGTAGGTCATGCTGCCTGTGGTGTCGCGCCATACACCACCGGTATATTTGTAATACTTGCCGTCGCTGCTGCGGTAAACCGTCGCCCAGTCGTAGTCCTTCACTGCATCCGCGACAATCTCCGCGCCGGTCTTGCCGGCATCCACAAATTCCGACACTGCGCCGGTCTCGGTCATGCTGCCTGTACCGTCGTTCTCAACGAAGCGGGTCTCAGGTCCGCAGAACTCACTAATCATATACAGCGTTCCGGGGATGAGAGTCGGTGTGTTGCTCAACACGGTTGCCTTGTATGCGTCAATGTCTGTGCCGCGCGGCGTTACTATCTCCTTGAAGTCGCCGTAGTTCACACAGCCCTTGTTGTAGCCCGGCACGTCCTCAAAACCGAAGAAGTGGGGGTTGCCCTTGTCGGCGTTGAAGTTGGCTTTGCTGTGGAAGTAGGCGTTCTCGGGAAGGGTGGCGGCTTCCGCTCCCTTGGCCTGGCCGATGCGGTAATCGGTGCGGAACAATGCGCAGGTGATACCATCAATAGACGTGTGCAACTCCTCGCTGCTGTCGCTGTTGAAGTTCTGCGCAGGGGTCTTGTACTTACTGCCCAACGCCAGCTGCACATCGTTCATCTGCTCCATCAGCGCACAGTTGTTTGCACCGGCGCTGTCGGAGTAGTCCACCTTGATGGTGATGGTCTGTATTGGGGTGCTGCCGTCCTTGATGCGTATCTTCTTCTTGGCAGCAAGGCGTACTGCATCATCATACTTGGCAAGAATGCCCTCCTCGCCATTATACATGCGGCTCACATCGTCGCGCGTGTGGAGCATCGTGATGCCCTTGGACTTCTTCACCTTGCCTTTCTTGTTCTTGATGGCATAGGCGAGCGTGGACGTGCCTTGGTTGGTCACGGGGATGGCCTTGATCACGCAGTCCGCCCAGGGCCGGTCGGGGAAGTACAGATACCAGTCCATCAGAACGGACGTTTTCTTGTCCTTGATATTCTCGATGTAATCGGGATAGTATATCTCACTGTCCGTTACGGCTGCACCGTCCTTGCTCAGATTGGCATCAGAAGTACGGGTCTCAACACACACCATCACGCCACGGTCAATCAACTTCTGCATGTCGGGGCGAGGCTTCGTCACACCCTCTGCCGTTACGTCTGCCATCACTTGGTTCTGCTCATACTCCGTGAGCATCGCCTGTGTGTCGGTCAGGTTCACTATGTAGTTGTTGAATGCCTGTATGAAGTCATAGTAGGTATTCCAGCGCACTATCTCATACAGATAAAGGTCGGCATCACTGCCGTCAAAGTGGATGGTGTCGCCAAATACTGGGAATGCGTTGCTGGTGTCAATGGGAACACAAGCAGCCATGTCACCGTTCTGGAATACCTTGCAAAGCATCACACCGCTGTATGGTGCGCGTGACTGTGGCTCTATCACGATGTCAAAACGGTACACCACATCGTCAAGATATGAGGTGGCGGCTGTCGTATGCACGTTGGCAAGCGACTCGTCGCTCTCGCCGTTCACCGTGACGATGAACTTCTCGCCAGTAAGAACGAAGCCAAGACGCTCACCCATACATTTAATGATGCGGGCATTGCGCTTTGCAATGTTCCTTACCTTGAATGTCAGCGAGAGCGCAAGACCGTTGGTTGGTATCGACGGGCTGGCAAAAGGCTGGTCGCTGCACTCGGCGGTGACGTTCTCCGCAACACGGAGCGACATGCGCCCACCGGACTGACCAGTGCCAAAGGTGTCAGGCACAAAGCCGTTGGTGGAGTAGTTGGAGCCCTTTACGTTGATGCTCACCTCGCTGCCGTCGGTGGCAGTGGTCCTTATGCTCTTGTCGGTGTCGGTGTTGCTCCTGCCTGAAAGGCTTATCTTGTACAGCGCACCCTCGGTCTCGGCTATGTCAAGCAGTGAGCCGCTAACGGTCACCTCGCGCTTCTCTGCGAGTGACACGCTGCCACAGATAGCGTCAAACACGAGGTTGTCGCCCTGCGAGTAGCCAACGATGCGCTTCTCCAGCGTGTAGTACTGGTTACGGTACATCACGCGCTCGGCGAGGGTCTCGCTCGCGCTGGTGGTCTTGTTGGTAACAGTTACTCGCACGGTGGGGGTTTGCGTGCTGCGCTGATAACAGGCAAGGTCTATCTTCAAGGCCTCAAAGAGTTTCACGCCGCCACTGGTATCATCGCTCCAGCGTGCCACGACAATGGGCTTGTCGTAATCGGCAACGCTCTCACGCTGCTCAATCACCATCACTGCGGTGTGCAGCACATTGCCTTTCGTACCGCTGGCCACGTCAGTGCCTTGTATGCGGATGGGGTACGCGCCGTGTCCCAGGCCTGTCGGGTCGATGCTCACGTTGTGGGGGTAGGTGTCGCGTATCACGCTCTCCTGTATCACTTCCCAGCGACCGTCCTTGTACATCTCAACCTTTGTATTGATACCAAGCGCGGAAGCGTTGTTCGGGAAACGGTACATCGGGATGCTGGTCTTACGGCCGCCAACCTGCAACGATGTCTCCCTCGTGTAGTTCAGCGTCTGAACGCTCTCGCACGTCACGTCAACGGCGATTATGCTGATGTTCTTCGTCGCCGTGTTGCCACCGTCATCGGTAATCACGGCCTGCAATGGCAATTCACCCGCAGACTGACACAAGCCGCTCAAGTCAAACTCAAAGGAGTAGTCTTGCAGCGTGGCGCTCGATGCCTTTCTCGGGCTGAAGAAAGCAACGGTGTTCTTTGTCGTGCGGTTCACGAAGTTCACACTCATGATGCTGTTCGCACTCTCCTGGCTACCTGCTTTGGTAACTGACATGATGGCTGCTTTCACGATGAACTCACCACCTGCCTTGCCGTAGAAAGGGTTGTCCCTGAACGCTGCGGCTATGGTGGTGCCGGTGACGGAGCCACCGCTGCCAGTGCCTACATTGAACTGAACCTCGTCGCCCACGTCGTCGCCATCTGCATTGACAAGCTTCAGCTTCACTACGCCATCGGTATCGGTGTCCGCAACTATTCCTGACGGTACATGGGTGTATGCGCCACCGGTGGAAAGCGCGTCCTTGCCGTCCTTCTTCGGTTCGTCGCTGGTCTCCACCTTTGAGCCGCCGCCAAAGTCTTTCCACAAACCAATCTCACTGAAACCAGTCACCTCACCTTGGAACTGCTTGGTCTCCATCTCGTTCTCGGCAGTGCGGTAACTGATGATAAGTCCTTTCTTCGCGTAGGTCACGCCCGTCTCTCTCTGATAGTCTATCAGCCGCGTTACGGCTGTTGCAAGCGTATAGAACTCTCCGGCTACGGGCGCGCCTATCAAATCGTCAATGATGATATATGGCTCACTTCCTGCCGCGAGACTGCTAAAGTCTTTCCAGTTGTCAGTGTTGTACCAGTTCACTTCCGTTACAGCCTTGCCGATATACTGGTAGGTCTTCCAAATTCCTGCACCAACCTCGAAACTGATGATAAGACCTGTTACGGCTTTCTTGGACTTCCAGGCGGCATGAACTGCGCTCTTGGCTGTATTCTCGGTGTCACACAGTACATAGTAACCGCTGATGGGTACTTCGTTGGTGGCATTGAAGATGCTGCTCACCGACGAGCCGCCAAACTGCTCAAGAGTGCCGGAAACGGCGTCATACATGTAAAGGTCAACACCAAACATGTACAGCTTCTCACGATGGGGGATATCACCGTCCATGTACTTTTCGAAGCCACTCCACATACTGTAGTAACGCGTGCCCTGACGCAACAGGAAACAGCGTTGGCTCTCGCTGAACAAGACATCCGTGGGGAGGAACTCGCCATACAGGCTTCGCGGCTCAATGGCTACATCGCCACGGACGAAGCCGCCGAACATAACGGGATGGTGCGAGTTGTTGTCTGACACGAGGGCTTCAAGACCCGACTCGGCATCCGACAGGCGCGAGCCAAGACCGGAAACGGTATCCGAAAGACTGGCGATGCCAGACGCGTTCTTGCTGATATTATCCGCGTTCTTGCTGATGTTGTCCGCGTTCTTGCCGATGTTGTCCGCGTTCTTGCTGATGTTGTCCGCGTTCTTGCTGATGTTGTCAGCATTCTTGCTGATGTTGTCAGCATTCTTGCTGATGCCAGCCGCATTCTTGCTGATGTTGTCCGCGTTCTTGCTGATGTTGTCAGCATTCTTGCTGATGTTGTCAGCATTCTTGCTGATGCCAGCCGCATTCTTGCTGATGTTGTCCGCGTTCTTGCTTATCCCGCCCTTGTTGCTCTCGATGTTGGCACTGTTGGCACTGACCGCGGCCTTCACCGCGTTGATGTCATCCTGCAACTGCGAGACGGCCTCGGTGTAGGTGCCCATGTCAACAGTCAAATCGACAGTACCGCCAGTGGCTACCCAGTCACCGCCCTTGCCAATATATGCGGCAAATGGCGTCGATGAGCCAACACAGGCCATCCAGCCGTCATGGGGATTGGGGTATGCCTCGCGCAATTCACGGACAGTGAGGAAAACACCCTTGTTGACACCCTTTATGTTGGCCGCCTCAAGCCATCCGTCTACTTTCAGATTGTGACCTATGGTGGCACTTCCGGATACATCCAACTTGCCGCCCATCGCGACATTGCGACCTACCGAAACGTCACCGTCTATATGTGTTGTCTTGATTGAACTCATATCTTTTTACTTTAAAAATGTTTGTGCCATTTCGGAAAGGTTATTACCTTTGTCAACCTCCCCGCACGTTACAAGTGTTAAACCGGCCGCAGTATAAACCACGGCGTCGTAGCATCGCTCGCTTATATCTACACCGCCGTCTTCATCCACCTTTGGATAGGGTATGTATATCGCACGGCTTACCTTCGCGTCTGTGCTCTTGCAGGAGTAGAACTCCAGCACCCTGCCCTCGGGACGGATGGCAATGGCGCACACCGGACGCTGAGACGTGCCGCGTATGCCCTTGACGCGGCTGCGCTGCTTCTCATACTCCTCATCGTCGGTGCTGATGGCTTGATACACGGCCCGCTCCCAGTCGTCCATTTCAAAAACGACAAGGCGCATGAAGTCCGGGGGCAGCAACACCCAGCCGCTTTCCAACTCGCGCCAATAGACAGCATCACCGAAGTTGTGACCTGACTCCAACAGATAGTTGGGAGCAGACATGTGGACACGCTGAACGGCTTCAAGTATCTTGCTCTTGATAATCTCGTCGAGCGAAAGGGTGTCAATGTCACCACTCTCCAAAAGCGCGTCGCTCATCATGTTCTGGTCTATACAGATGCGGACGTCCTGCATTATCTTGTCAAGTTGGTATATCATAATAATAACTTTTGGCGGTGAAATGTCGTGCAAGCGAGAGCAGAACGGAACTTGTTCCAGTTATGCCGAGCGCAGCCGACATTGCGCTGTTAAGCGAATACAAATTCTACTCCGCACTCCTTGCAAGCGGCTTCAAAAGCGGTCTTGGTGCGGAGACTGGTTGCTGTATAGTTCTTCTCGGCGAAATGTTCTTTGAGGTATTCAATAGCCTCATTCTTGTCGGCTACCTTAATCTTGCCTCCGTCTGCATCCTCACCATCACCCTGCAACGTCTCGTCCTGTGTCTCGTCAATTGGCTGCACTTTCTCGGCAGGAGTTTCGGGAACTGGTGTAGTGGGTGTTACAGGTTCTTTCACAACAGGGGCAGGAGTTTCGGGAACTGGTGCTGGCTTTGGAACTGGTGCTGGCTTTGGAACTGCCATTCGTGGATGTTCACCGGCTACATCTTGTGACATAACCAAAATAATGAAACCACTCTTGTATTCCTTTGAGTGCTCAATGACGAACTGGACGATAGGGTCTTTTGTCATAAAGTAAGCAGGTTGTGCTCCGCTGGGAGAGGCTGTACCGCCAACAAACGACGCAGAAACTTCTATGCTCCCTGCTTTTAATTTCCCGTGCCATTCTGTCAGACCGGGAACTCCGTAAGTCTTTACTTTCATATTATTTTTATTTAATTGTTTGAAAAGAAAAAAGGGACGGACGGCATAATGTCGCGTCCGTCCCTACGGTTAACGTCTTTATCCGATGGTTTTACTCTGCGGAGATTGCACCATAGAACTTCTTCCAGCCTCCCTTGTTGCTGTTGTCGGTGGCTGAATACTTGTAGGCTTCACCTGCATCAACGGTTACAGTCTGTACAACAGTGTTACCGTCTTTCACTTCCAGCGTCAAAGCGTTAGCAAAGACGTAGATAATGCCGTCAACGAGGTCTGCGCTGGTTGGAGCGGTTTCACTACCCCAAAGACGGAACTCGTCAGCGTTTGGAGCGGTGTCGTCATCGTCGTCGTCACCATCCACCCATACGTGGCAGTTACCCTTCAAGCCGAGAGCATCGCTCACAAGAACGCCATTACGTGTAGCCTCCTCACCAAGCACTTCCTCTGTGTAATTGGACTCACCACTACGGACATAATGCACGAGACGGTCTTCTCCAATGATGATGCCACTGTTCTGATAACCACAATCGTTCAGCGTTTCCTCAATCTTAATCTGTAGGTCGCCAAACAGCGTGTGCAAACGAGTTACAACCCAACCAAGTGTTTCATTCTTGTAAGGCTCCATGGTAACCTCGGGGTGACCGCTCCAGTCAGTCAACTGTAAGGATAAACCAAGGTTCTCGCCAACGAGCCACAGACCACTCTTAGGCTTGTCGGCTCCACCATAATACATCTTAACCAGTGCAAAGATGTCTTCGGCAGTCCACTTGCCACGATGCTTGAGCTCACGCTTCACCTGCCAACGAACACCATTGGTGGTGTAGTCCCACTGGTCGTCGCCCATGCTCGAACGAACAAGCATCTTATTCTGCTGGGAGATAAGCAGGGTGCGGTTACCTGCAGACTTGAACTCGCGCAGTTGAGCCTCAGCCTTGATAGCCTCATCGTAGGGTATCTCCATGTTTTGGGTGGCAAGATACTTGGAAACGATATTGGTCATACCACGCTTCTGCAGGTAAAGGTCGTCGGGAACAGGGATGATTGTGTTGGGGTCAACCCATTTCTGTGTCTCATAAAGCGCATTGGCCATGCGCACCAACTTCGTTCCTGCTACAATTACATTGGTGTTGTTCGAAGCAGGGCTTGAACTGGTGGGGAGACTTCCGTACTGGTCTGTAACAGCTTGCTTCACACCGTTAGTGGCTACACAGGTGATGGTGTCGTCGTTGTTGACGCTCTTAACAAAAAGTTGGAGAGGGCGGCGTGTTTTCACGTTTCCAGTACCAACGACATAATCGTAGCCCTTTACACCCTTTACCATAAGAGTGTCATACGCGCGAACCTTACCTTTATCAGCATTGACCAGCGTGATAATGTTTCCATTGACACCTGCCACTGTGACAATCGGTGTACCTTGGTCAATAGCATAGTGCTTAACCTCCATGCTATTCACATTAACGCGTTTAGCCATCAGCATTAACTGCATCAGCGCGTTCTTATCGCGTTCAAACAAGAATATTCGCTTGTCAACTTCGGGCAAGACAAGTTCGCCCATGCCTCCCGATGCGTTCTGAACGCCGGACACGGTAGTAGGTGCGCCGCCTAATTGGGTCTGAAGACCTGCGGAACCTGCACCCATCGTTGGGTTCACAGTCTCTGGAGTGTTTGCACTGCCAGTATTCTGTGTCTGAGTGGTCGTTACCTCTTCCATTTCTTCAAATTTTTAAGTTGTTAATAATAAATTCTTTCAACCAATATCTTTTTTGACAAGGCTCTTATTTCCTGTTGACTTTCCTGCTTCTTTAATAATGCTGACTGTAGTACAACAGCCGCCAAGATGCGTTCTTAATCCTGCAGTCCCTTTGGATGGGACAACCTCTTTTGGCTGAGGAAATTCTACACTAATACTCATGCTACACTATTTTGCTGCATCTGCATAGTCAAAAATATTCAGTGCTTTTTTGCCTTGTCGAGTTGGAGCGTTGTTGCTTCCTGAAAGGTTGGGCTGACCGTCGCCTTTGGCAGGCTTGCGCAGCTGCTCTTCTATCTTAGAGTTGCGTCCCGCAACCGTTCCCTCCGAACGTGCGTTACGCACATCCGCATCGTGGTTCACGGCATTCAGTGCCATGTCGATGGTCTCGGCGGTGAACTTACCTACAATGGCTTCGTTGGCAATCTTCATCACCAAGTCCATTGCCGCGTCGATCGTATCGTCGCCAAGATGACGCTCCTGCTGGAACTTTTCCAATGTATTCAAACTCTCTGCGAGGTTCTTCTGATACTCATCTTCAAGTTCTTTTTCCTTGGCTACACGCGCGAGGTAGGCTTCGTTGGCTTTGGCAAACTCGTCCATCTTCTCTTCGTTGTTCACGAGTTCTTCCAGACCGTCCTTGCCAAACTGACGGATGAAAGCTGTCATTGGGTGCTCACCCTTTCGCCAGCTCGTAAGGAAGTGAGCACTGCGTGGGTCAGCAGCAAACATGTCGCTTATTTCTTTTTCACGGCCTTTGTACTGCTCCAGTTGGTTGTCGTAGTCCGCATAGTCATCGTCAATCTGGCCAAACAATGCCTCATCGTCCGCAAATTCACGGTCGGGATATTTCTTTTTCAAGCGCTCGCCGAACTGCTCACGTCTGCTCTTCGGCGGCGTTGGGGTCTGATTTTCAGCCATAGTCGTTATATTTATGAGATTTCTCGATTATTCTGAGGCAAAATTACACATCAATAATGTGTCTTAATTGTTATCTTTTGTGTTATAACTCGAAAAAAATACTTACCTTTGCAACAATAGGGTGTATTGGTTTAACTTATCCTGTAGGCGGATGGCAAGTGAAATGCCGCGCAGGCCGGCCGGATACAAAACAAAACTCGATTGGACTATGCTGAGGCGTAGTACGATATTGCATAATATGTTATGAAGTACCGTGGATGTATCCTTGAGTTCACTGATGAAAGGAACAAAGAATTGATGAGGGCGTTCCGTGAGGCAATTTCTAAAAGCGATTTCATCGACATCGCAAAAATTTCCGAAGCCATGGTGAATATGCCATGCTCGCGCTTCTGGATTTCAGAGGAGAGGGCAATGGTTGTTGTCGCCGCACTCATAAAAGGGAAGCCGGTACTTAAAACCATGAGACCAACCAAGCGGGAAATGTTTACGGAGATATACAAACGCGTGGTTGCTTTGCAGAAACAGTGTCCTGATGCAACTGTATTTGAACTGGTAATGAAAGTGGTCAATTCTCCCGCACCAAAGTTCTACATGCGACCTCGCTGTGCAATGGAAATTATATACAAGATCAAGAAAGGCTTCTACGAGAAACGCTACAGACGATATTAGCCGATGGTCGCAGCAGATACGGGCCTGTGCACAAGACTGGCGTTGATATTGTTCACACGCTTCACTATACGGGGAAGCTCCATTTCATGATAGCAAACCTGCATGCCAATGGCGCGTGTCATTAGGCGGTCGTCGTGATAACCCTCCATAGCCTCAAACACATTGTTCTCTGTCTCAACGTAGGTGAGGTATTCATCAAGACAGGCTGCCTCCCTCTCGATATACAGACGTTCCCTTATAACCACTTTGAGGTTATAGATAACAACTTTCTTCGTCAATGGGTTGGTATGGTAGCCGTACTTCCTGGGCAGTCCCTGCCTTATGTCTTCCGCACTCTGCTTCCGGGCATACAGTTGTCTGCCGTAAACCTCATGGATGAGTGTTAAGATGTACTCTGCCTCGCCTTTGGTGTTGTTGGTTTCAAGAGTGTTGCTCTCAATCACCAACAGCGCATTGTTGTAATAGGCGGCTACCTGCGTGGCTTTCCATGCTAATTTGTCCATGTCGATGTGGCCGTGCCATTCTGCTGCGACAACAGGAGGCTCGCCGTCAATCATGAACAGGCGGTCTATAACGAGTATGTCCGCAAAGTCGGCATTCTTGGTGTGTCCCTTGCATACATCAACTACTACTAAATATCTGTCTGTTACTTCTTCGATGTCGCTTCTCTCAACATCATGCCACATAAACAGCCTGCCGTCTGCCTCTTTCCTGAAACGCAAGCACTCAATCGCTTTCTCGCCCTCGTCAGCACTTCCGTATATCTCGCCAATCCAGCGAGGGGCGCGGCAAGCACCTCTGAACTGCTCCACGTCCTCACTGCTGAATACCTTGCGTCCCGAATAGGTAAATGCCTCAATGTCGTCAGATGGGTACTCCGATGCCATGTCGCCATGATTGGTGTACTTGCTACGCTCGGACACATACCAGTGGATGGCTTCAAGCGTTGCACCTTTCTCCCACAACCGCCAAAGGTATGTACCTGGTTCTTCACGGTCTGACTTGATTTCTTCATTCCGTCTGTTGGCAAACAGTTTCTTGGCAAACTCGTACTTTTCTGCTTCATTCTCAAATGGCAGTTCATACTGTTCAATCTCAAACCATGCAACAAACATCGCCTCAAATTGCGATAGTCCTTTCTTCGCTGCCAAGTATTCTTTGTGGAAGAAGTTGCCAACGCCGTTTGGTGTTGACTCATACACAATCATAGTGTATGGACGTAGCAGAATACCCGAACAAGCACTTCGCACAATGTCCTCTGGCTTCTTGCCGTCTGTCTCTTTCCACAAAGCAACCTCCGAAAGGTGAACAAGGTTATAGTCACCACCACGGCAGGAGTTCGGGCGTTCGGCAGTACCAATTTTGATTTTGCAGTTTCGTTGTGGTACTCTGAATATGTTGCCCGACTTGCCGACACCAACCATCTTTGGCTCGTTTGGCGCATAAGCATCACCAAGTTCATGTAGCATTTCAACTGGGTACGACTTAATCATACGGTCGAACATGTCCTTGATTTCATCGGAACCAGTACCTTGATGGGCAATAATGAGAGAGTTCAGACCTACCTCGTGAACAAGTTGGAGCCATGCCATGTATATCTGAATGGCGGTTGAACCTCCCCACTGACGTGCTTTAAGAAGTATCAGGCGGATGGGCTTTCCCGCCTTACGCATTTTCTCCAACCGGTTGATTAACCTGCGCTGGGGCCTGTTCAGTCTGAAAAGAACGTCTGTTCCACCACCCTTGCGCTTGATGTAGGCAAACATCGCTGCCCAAAAGGGATAGTCATATTTCTCCCTAATCCTTATGAACTGCTCCGCAACTTTATCACGGGCCCCTTCCGTAACAGGCAACTGCAAATCATTGCTGATAAAAGCATCGACACTGCCCGCCTTTGACAAGGACTTGACAAATGGCTCATCCATCATTTCCACTGGCAGGTACTGCGTGGGGATAGGATAATCAGAAACAGTAAAGGCAACACGCTGTCCGATGCTGCCCTCACCAGTTATAGGATTGAACGGCGCAAATACTATTGCGCGTCTGCGCTCGTTCTCCTGTAGTATCTTACTGATAGTAATGTCGATAGTTTCTTTCACAGAACAAAATTGCTATGATGACATACCCATAGTTCTTTGTAATAGCTTCATTGTCTCCGGGTTCACATCCTGCTGTGCCTGCTGCATGAGCTCGGGGGAAATCTCATCCGGCATCTGACCTTGTTCCATCTGCTCCCTCTGACTGCGTATGCTTTGCAGTAGCGCGTCCGCAAACGGGAAGTTCCCAGACTGCAGCATCTGTTCAAGGCTGATGGCTTGCTTCTCAAACAACTGCATGAGGAAGTCGTTGGCCATCGCGCGGTATGCCGGCGTTGCCTGGCTCGGCACGACGCTGATGTCCATTTCAACATCACGAAGCTTCATAGGGTCATAGACAACATGCACACCAGCACGGCCGGCAATGTTCACCGTGCGCTTCTGGTCATAGAACTGCTGAATGTTCTTAACGTCCTTGTAGGCCGCGTCACGCACAAACTCTTGGAAACTGTCGAGCAAGTCGAGCAACGATGTCGTGGCGTTCTGAGTCTGCTGGTTGTAGAGAGCCGCACTCATACCGGCATAGCCGGGCTTGCCCTGAAGCGCGCCGTTAACACCGCTGATGTCCTCAAAGAACTTCAGCATCAGGTTCAGCATCTCATGCACACCGATGTTCGTGGAGTTGTTGGCAACCTGCTGAGGCACTGCGCCAGTCTTGCCGGGAGTATATACCACAACACCGTTGAACTTCGCCCACGTGTCGGCAAATTCCTCGGGGGTGACACCTTTCGGGATGCACTCGTCGGGAATGAGCAGCACACCTTTCGCACTGGCTCTGATAACCCAGTCGTTAAGCGTTATAAGGCGGTTGGTGTATCGCTGCTGGTCTATCACGTCGGCAACGAAACTGTGTATCTCTCCGTCGATGAATGGGTACGCCTTGAAAACATATGGGTGTCCCTTATGCTCGTAAGGGGTCTCGCCCTCGGCCAGGATGTCGCCCAGTGGAGAAAGATAATAGAAGTACCAGTAACTATCCATAAACCACTCTGCCTTGATGAACGGAATTTCCTCGTATGGGATGCCGGCACTCTCCGCCTGTGCCAGTCGCCTCATGTTCTCGGCTTCCACCATCGTACCGTAGTCCTCAACGTCAATCTTGAAGATTTCACCGCTGTTGTAGTCGTGGCAGCGGTAGCGAGGCTTGCTTTCCTTGCGCCACACCTCGATGACACGGCAACGGCTCTCGTCCCGCGGAGTGAGGAAGTCGGTGTTTATACAGTCGCGCGCGTAGCCGAACTCCTCCCATGCGTGAGTGCTTGCCCCCTTGTCGCGCGCCTGACGGTATATCTCCGCAAGACTGGCATAATCCTCGGGCGACTTGGCAAACTGCTCGCAAAGCTGATCAAAGCTTATGTCGTGTATCTCACCGACAAAAGAGCAGTCCCACATGCGCAAGTCACGCATGTTGTTATCGATGAAGAAATTGTTGGGCTGGACATAGTCCGTCCAGCACTCCATCTTGTCATTGCGCCAGCCGTACCACTTGCGGTGTACAACCATGCCGCTGATAAGGTATTCCTCCATCGTGCGCGCATAGAGCTCCGTCATGCGGTTCAACTGCATGTTGTACTGCAACACCGTACTCATCGTCTCGGCCTGCTGCTGCTCGTCGCGGTCGCGGGCGACACATGTCGGCTCGGTGGCCTGGCTGCGGTACACACCTATCACGTTGCGCACGAGCCTGCGGATGAGGTTCGTCTTCAAGGGTATGTTGCCCTGCGACATGATGTATTGCTCCTCGGTCATCTTCCTGCCGCCCACACATACGATGTCACCCCACTGGTCGCCGTAGTTGTAACGCTTGTTCCGCTCCCTGTCCTTGCGGAAGCGGTACATGGCGTTGTAATAGTTCTGTGCCTCCATGAGGATGGACTGCGCACGCGCACGGTCGCCATGACACATCAGACGGCTGCGCTTCACGCTGTCGGCCTCATCGTTCTCGTTAGGAACAAGCACCTTGCTCAATCTATGTAGTACTATCTCCATTGTGGTATCTTTTATTGGTGTCGGTGGCAAAGTTACTCACAACCGGCACCTTTTCACTTTTATCTATTGGGGCGCATGCTTATTCCAAGTTCCTCCATCTTTTCCCTGCGCAAAGCACGAAGTTCCTCCATAATGCTATTACGGTCTTCGTCAGTATCTGCTTCCGTCAAGTCTTTCTTAACTTCGGTAATCTCTCGTCTTGCACGGTCTATTGACTTGGAACGCTCGATGTCTCCAGCCTCTTTTGACTTTTTAAGTTCTACTTGAAGCAAGACATCTTCAGCCAAGTCAACATAACTGCGCATCTGAAGATAAACTTCACCGTATGCGTCACCCGGGCTTCCGTAGCCATCAGTGCCACCTAAACGCCTTGCAATGCGGGAGCCGGCTGACTTCTGCGTCCGTCCTCCTGCATTGAACTCGCGTTCAAGCATGGCATCAATGTTTCTGTCAATGTCGGGATGCTTGTCGTCTTCAACGGCGTGCATCAAATCTACCATTTCTCTGCGCAAGGCATTTTCCTCGCCATCTATATCACTCAGCATGGTTTCGCTTGCACCATCCTTTGCCTCATGCAGGGCTTTCAAAATAGGCTGATAATTATCAAACACATCATACAACAGATAGTCCTCGCTCGCTTGCAGCCGCTCTAATCTTCGCTGGTAACGTTCATCACCTGCAGACGCGGCATCGGAATAATTCTTCAAGAGACGCTTGGTTTCATCGTAGCCATCTTTATATTTGAAGTACTCGTTAATAAGTTTCCTGTTTGCCGTGCGCTCGTCTCCTGTTTTGATGAGCCCGTTTGCTATGAGCATATTGCGCCAGTCGAACTCACGGGAACCGATAACGGTCTCACCCATCTTGACCAACTTGTCTGCCGTAGTGAAAGCTCCGCCAAACATTCCGCCCAACAGGTATTCCAACTTTGCTGGGTTGATGTCAAGAAAGCCTTTCTTGTAGTCGTCGCCTCCGCTTATCTCGTTGAGCCACTTTGCGCCGCTGACAAGATAGGTGTTCGCGTTCTTGTATGCTTTCTGCCATTCGGGGGCGTCCTTGTTCCAAGGAGTATCTTTATATATTGGCATACCAGACCATGATTTATTTATGAAGTAGGCCTCAACGAGTGGTTTTACCGCGCTTGGTATAAACGGATTGACACCACCGCCTCCTTCAAGTACGTCGAGAGGGAGCATCTGGCTTACCTGGCTAACCAAATGGAAAGCCAGTTCTCCGTCGCTATACCTTTCATTGCCGGTGATAACACCTGTCGCAAGTTCACCAAGACCATACAAAGCGCGGAACTCTATTGGCAATGGTATGGAAATCCATTGGTCGCCGGCATTGAGCAAGATGTTACTCCTGCGGACATACTCGGGAAGATTGTAGTAAGCGTCCTTGTCATCGTCGTCACCACCTCCCATAGCCTGCGCAAGCATGGGGACGATTGCGCCAAGCAAGAACATGCTTGCTGCTCCTGCTGTGAACTTGACAGGATGTCGCTTTGCTGCTCTTGCAAAGTTTGTCGTTCCCTGCACACCGGCATTCCAGAATACATAAAGTAAACGGCCACCGCCACCGATATATGCTCCCATTTTGCCAAGTGCCGTTTGACCGGTGGCGTTGACCATCTTGCCGCCGCTGCCTTTCTTGTTGAAGTTCACGCTCACTTCTTTTGCATCATGGATGCTGCGTTCCATGGAACGCCCCATTTCTCTTGATGTAATGAAAGCGGCAAACCTCGCACAGTTCTCCGCGCTGCGGTTCAGCAGGTCGAGTTGCATGTTTACCGCGTGCCATGCCAGGCGGCCTTTGCTTGCCTGACGTTTCAACTCTGCTGCAATATCGCGTTTCTTGCCCTCGATGTCTTTAACATTGGTGTAGCCCGTCTCACCGCCATTCAGCATGAACTGCTTAAACAGACGTTCGATATAGTCGCCATCATCGAGCGTCCCACGTTCCCACTTGGAGAGCAACATGCGTAGGCGGGCCGGATTTACACGGCCGAAGTTCCAATGGAAACGCAATGCGTACCTCGGACTTTCCTTAACCCATGTCATGCAGTTTGAATAGAGCATATCACGGAAGAAGTTTCTTGCCACGAAATCGGGATTGCGTGTGGTGTAGAAAGCACTGAGGTTTCTGTTCAGCCATTCTGCGCCACGCAGTATGTTGCCGGCAATGCCGTTTAGTTCAACATCGGGATTGGTAAGGCCATTCAAAGCCTGTGCGGCTCTCGGGTTGCCGTTGATGGTCAGGACGTATGTCCTGCCGTTGCGCCTTACCAGTATTTGATGCTCGCGCATATTTCCGCGTACAACTTTGTATGGCACATCCTGCGTATCGCGTCCACGCTTGTAATTACCGGGGTCGCTTTCTGCAAGCTGCTTCATTCTCTCCTCAAAAGCAGCAACTTTTCTTTCAACGTCTTCTGCCGTGTCGGCCGGCTCTATGTCTGCGAAGACTGGCTCCCACTCGTCCATTACAGCATTGTAATGCACCCAAAGGTCATTCACGCTGACAAGGTCGCTCGGATGGTTCAAGGCAAAATTCAGGAAAGTTTGCTTCATCTTGTTCCGGTTGCCTTGCCTTATCGCTGTGTCTGCCATCAGTGCAATCGTTGCTATAGGGTCGTCGGCCTTGCTGCTTCTGCCTGCCGCGTGTTTGATAGGGCTACCTGTCAGAGGACCATTCTTGCTCGTCAAGTAACCATACACTTCGTCTGATGTGGTTTCATCCCATCCCTGCAAAGGTATGTAGTTCTCAAACATCTGCTGTATCTGCTCGTAACGCTCCTTGCTTAACAAGCCACTGCTGTAAATCTTCTCAAGCGTTGCTCCTGTCGCATTACGCACAGCGTCCCACAAGGCATCAGTATCGTTATCTTGCTCGTAATCATCTACCATCTGCTGCGCCATCTGTTCAGCCATAGCCACATCGCCCTCACCTGTTAAGGCGGTCAGTCCGGCATAGTCACGTTCACGGAAATCAGCAAGGGTCTTTGCTCCGCTGGGGTGCTGTTGATGGTAGGTATCGAAATCGCGTTGTGCCATCACCTCATTACGCTCCAGCCCGTGCTTCGCCATCATGTAGTCTGTGAGGACATTCCGTGCATACTTGTTGCTGCCAACCATGTCGCCTATTACATCAAGCAGAGGTCTCATGTAGCGAACATAGTACTCGTGCTGCTCTGCCACATTGACGCTGCTCATTCGGTTTTCGGCAAGATAGGCATTTTCATTTCCCGACACGTCTTCTATACGGGTGGATTTCCCAAGCACGGCCTGATACAGACGTTTCAGGCCAAGCATACTGTCCTGCACGGCTTCCTGGAATTGGTAACCACCAGTTGTAACCATGCGCTCGTATGCGTCGCGTACTATTGCCTTGTCCCGCACGGAGAAATCATCGTCACGGAACAACTCTTTTTCTGCGGCCATATCACCCTGCACCTCGCTGTTGCTGTAATTTCCAACACCGAGATTGTCTTGCATGGCAATATCTTCCGCAACATTAAAGTAGTTCCGGTATGCTCCCGGGGCAGTTAGGTTCTTGTAACTGCGCCATAGAATGTAACGGAGCTCATTATCACTGATAGTATCAGACAAACTCTGTCCGCCGAAGTTCTTTAGGCCAATGCTGTGCAGCATATCCAAGAACCAAGACTTAATCCTGTTGAACCAGTGCATTGCCCACGGCTGACGCCCGGCATTCTCAAAGTCGGTGCTTTCAGCAAGTTCCGCAAGGTATTCCTCGGTGGCGACCCTGCGCCACTCCGCTGCCGTACGCTTGGCATTCTTGCCCTTGCTCACAAGCACGGCTTGCTTGGCCGCAATGCGCTCCTTGATGAGGATGTCTGCACCATCATACACATTGTCGAGGAAATTATCAAAGTTCTTGCCAAACAGTTTTCTCAAACCATAGTGGGCAACTGCCTCATGCAGGATGGTCTGCAATACGTCTTGAGGCGAGTGGTGGTTGTTCATCACAATGGCAATCCTGCCGGTCTCTGGGTCATACCAGCCCTTGCTCCTAAGCCTGCGTTTGGAGAAACGCTCATTTCCCGGCACGTCCCCGATACGTTCATATACACTCGTAATCTCACCGATGCCAAGTTTCTCAATCCAATCATTGGCCAAGTCATGCGCCCTGCGCCACTGACGGCGGGCAAACGCCGCACGGCTGCGCACATCGGCCGGGTTGCCTGCCTGCCGTGATGACGTACTCTCAGAACCCTCGCGCACAGCTGCCATCGGCGGATAGGGTTGTCCGTCAATAACCTGCATGACGCGGTAAGTTTCCTCCCGTTCGCCATCCTCCAAATCGTCCTCGTCGTCACGATACAAGCTGGTGTCTGCTTCCTCGCTGTCCTCATCAGAAAGCTGCACGCCTTTTGCGGCATCAACGGATGCGTCCATTTCTGCATACTTGGCTTCTTTCTCCGCCATTTCCGCCTTCATCAGTTCCTCATACTCGGCAAGTTTATCCTTGGCTTGCTTCAGCTCGTCGGCATACTCGAATGGCTTGCCGTCGCGTGCCTCCACTTGCTGCAACTCGCCTTTGTATCTTTCTGCGGCTCTTTCGGCATACTCTGCCTTTTCGCGGAAGTCCTTGCCGGTCATGACGTTGCTAACGATGTCTTCCAGTGCGTTCTTCAAACGCTGGCCGTCAACTGGTATGTCTTCCATGCCGAGTTCCGGACATGAGTATGTCATTTGTGTCTTGGAGAAGAATGACAGCGAGAGCTGTCCTTTCTCCTGCTTCTGCTCTTTGGCAATGACACGGTGCACATGGAAGTCAAAGCCACCGACATTGACGGTGAGGTCGCTCTTGGCTTCCGCCTTGTAACCGGATGCGGTGCGTACCTGCTCCTGCTGCTCGCGCTGCTTGCTGTTATACTCCTTGATATAGTCAACCATCGCGTCGAGCGAGGGGTACTTCACTTTGCCTACGGTGATACCGTCCATCTTGGCGGCTTCCACCTTCTCAAGCGCTTCCTTGTTACGCGCCGCGCGTTCCTCGCTGCCTTTGATAAGTGCTTTCAGACGTGGCTTCTGATTGTGAACGTATGTTTGGTCGGCTTCCCACTGCTTCCTGCGCGCCTCCAGCTTCCTCACTTCTTTCTCCACTTGGTTCTTCAACAGGGCATACTGGCTACCGGACAACTGCGCCGTGATGTCTCCGAACAAATCCTGTTCTTCCTCCAGCACGCGGTTCTCCATCGAGTTGCTCATCATCTTCTTGCCCTCCATGATGCTGTCGGCTATCGCTCCTTTGGTCTTCAAACGCTGGTAGGCGGTAACGTCGAGGCTGTCTTCTACGCCGAAACGGAGTACACGGACAGGTATTCCCCATTCGTTGTGCAGGTTGCCTTGGCGCAATATGCGACCGTTGCGCTGCGTGTAGTCCATGGGACGGTTAGGCGCATCCACATGGATTAGGGTGTGCAGGCGCTCCTGTATGTTCACACCAGTACCCAGTGTAAAGGTGCTGCCCATGATGACGCGCACCTCGCCACGGTTCACCTTGTCGAAGATTTCAACCTTCTTCTTGATGCTCATGCCGGACTTCATCACAACAACCTGTGCTTCGGGCACACCTGCATCAATGAGCTTCTTTCTTATGTCCTCATACAGATTGAAACCTGTTGATTTGTTCTGATAGTTGTCGGCGAAGATGGCAACGGTGCCGTTGTAGTCCTTGCTGTCCTCAAGGCTGCGCAAGGTCTGACGCACGGCTTCATTGGTCTTGCTGTTCGGCTCGTCGGCTGCGTCTTCCAGTACAAGGCGTGCATCTACGGCCGCTGCCTTGGCAATACCATACATGACGAGAGGAATGTGGCTGTTCTCTTTCTTCTCCTTGCCGCTCATCCTCTCGTAGTCGTCGAGCTGGTCTTTCACGAACTTCATCACACCGCGCAGGGCTTTCGTCTGCGGCAGGTAGATGTCCCGCGCCTTGCCGCCCTCCATCTCCGGTATCTTGTCGCTCACGCCTCCAGCCTCACGGGTCAGCACCGTGTCGGCGACACCTGCCCATATACGCACAAGCTCTGGGAGGTTCACATAACCCGCGAAGCGGTTGTTCTCCTTATACTTGCCGTTGGTGGAAAACTCCAGCATCTGCTGTATGTTGCCGAAGTTGCGCACAAAGTCATCAAAGTAATAGATGCCGTACTCGCGCATGGTGTCGGCTGGCATCAGGTAGCGCATGAATGTCCATATCTCGGCTGCGGTGTTGCTGATAGGTGTGCCGGTGGCAAACACCACATTCTTGCCGTTCTTGCTCTCCAACACGGCTTGCGTCTTCAGATAAACACCTTGCGACTTCTTGCTGGGCTTTGGGTCAACACCTTTCACTCCACGCTGCATGGCGGTGGCAAAGCCAAGGTGCTTGTACTCGTGTGCCTCGTCGATGAGCAGGGCATCAATGCCCATGTCGTCGAAGTTGGCCACATCATCGGTCTCGCGGTCGAGCATTTCCTGCGCCTTGACCATCGCGTTCTGCCGTGTCTTGGCTTCGCGTTTCTCGTCCTTTTCCGCCTTTCCACCTGACTTGCGTTCCTGCAATGCCAGTTTAAGGTCGTTCAGTTCGTCGTTGAGTTTGTCTAACTCACGCTGGGCTTGACGCAATACTGGGTCGCGGTCGTCGCTGGCAGCCTCGCGCATCTTCTCCAGCACCGTCATCTTTTCTTCCACCTTGTCCTCAACGAAGCGTATCTGGCGCTCCTCACTGTCGGGGATGCGCTCAAACACTGACTGGGGCACAACAATCATGTCCCAATCGTTGTAACGTATCTTGGCGTAGAAGTTACGTCTTCCCTCGGCGTTGCGGTCTGCATCTTCAAGGGTGAGTATCTTGGCATTGGGATAAAGTGCCTTTGCACTGGCAACAAACTGACCGACGGTTGCGTTCTGCACGACAATCATCGGTTTGCGTGCCGTGCCAAGCCTGCGCATTTCCATTGCAGTGCTGATGAGGGTGTAGGTCTTGCCTGTACCAACCTCGTGAGCCAGCATCAATGGCTGTGTGGTGGCACGGACAACGGCTTTTGCCTGATGTGGACGCAACTGGAACGGATTGCCGTCTACGACAGTGGCGGCGCCTCCGAAATGTTCCGGCACGAACTCGTCGGGTATCTCTTTCGGCACGCTGTTGTTGAACAGGTCATTATACACGCGCTCCATGCGCTCCGACATTTCGGGGTCGCCCTGCATCTTGCCACGCGCCCAGTCCTTGAAGTCCTGGCGTATCTCGTCAATCTTGTTGGCACATGCCACCGTTGCTTCTTTGTCCACAATGGTCTCGGTGGTCTTGCTGCTGCCATAGCCAACGGTCTGAGTCTTTGTAACGCTTATGCTCTTGCAGGTGATGGCGGCTTTGATGAGCTCATGGCCGAGGATGCGCTTCTCGCACTTCTCGCTATACACACCCATTGCCCTGTTCTGCTCGTTGTCAGTCCAGTATGGCTCGCTCATTATCCATGTGCCGCCTGCGTTTGTCAGTTTCACTTCGATGCCGGTACGCTCCTTGACGAAGTCTTCGTACAACTTCGGTTCTACCCACGACGAGCCAAGCGTGAACTCGATAAGGTGTGCAGGAATGTTCATCGGGATGACACGCTCCAGCGCCTTGATGTTGCCATCGTAGCGTCCATCGGTGTTGTTCCCATGCGCTTGACGGAGCTTCTCGCGCACATTGCCGCTGAGATATTCATAAGATACCTCCATTTCTGTTGTGGTCGGATTCTCAAAGCCAATACCGCTCTTGATAATCTGCTCTCGCACTTCGCTCTCATTCTTGCCCAACTGCCCTGCGATGTATGGCACGTCTACACGGCCGTTAAGATAGATGCTGGCAATGATACCGTCCTTGATGGTTGCCGGCTTCGGCTCGCTCTCGGTCTCCACGACACGGCGGCTGAAGATGTCTGTCTTGCCGTAGGTTACAATGCGTTTACCGCTCTTGTCGCCTGTCTCACTCACACTCTCCAGCGCGGCAATGCTGGGGTAGTCCATATCGCTGCGCAGGAAAGAAATGGAAGTGTTCTTGTTCAGATGTCCGTAGGTCTTGACAAAAGCGTCGTATGCCTTGTTCAACTTGGCAAGACGCTGTTGCAAGCCGTTATCGTCGCTGTGGGTAGTCTGATACTCCAGCACGTCGGCAAGGGCATCCTTGATAGCCTTGTATGCGTTGAAGCACTCTGCCTTGGTGTGTCCCTTGACCTTGTTGGCGTTGACGTTGATAGGCACGGCTTTTCCTCTCTGTGCAAGACACAGATTGCCGTCGCCGTCAAGGAGCATGCTGCCCTCCTTCACATCTTCGCCCAAGTCTTCATACACTACCTGCTGCGTCTCGCGCTCCCCGGCTTTGTCCCAGTCCATATCCTTGAACTGCCGCGCCCACTCTGACAGACGCTGCTCTTGGTTGATGCCCGGACTTGGATAGAGTGCCTTGCTGGTGGCACGGTAGGTGTCGCCTTTCTCAAATGCGAAAGCCATCTCACCTGCCATGTCTTCGGGGTGTTCCACAAAGTGCTTGTTAACGTCCAGCGCAAGGTCTTTGATAATTACCTCGCTGCTGCCGCGCTTCGTCTCACCGGTGTTGTACCTCACTGTGCGGATGGGCAGTGTGCCGCCAATGTCAATGGCGTTGGCACTCTTCTGACCGTTCACGCGCTTGCGGATGACGATGATGTCTGAGGTTGCGCCCGTGCCACCGAATGTTTGGTTGTGCATGCGGAAAGCACCGACAACATCTGCGCCTCCCTCGTTCACCAACCATGTGCGCAACTTGGCGGAGTTCGGGCTGTCGAGTGTGCCGCTGCTGGTGATGAAGATGCCCACACCTCCCTCTTTCAACTTGCGCACGTTCTTGGCAATACAGAAGTCGTGAATGTCGTGGAACTTGCGCGACAAGTCCTTGTCGCCGGTCTCGTCCAGAACGCGCAGACCTGTTACGAAAGGCACGTTGGTAATAGCCAAGTCAACGCTGCCGTTAGGCACATGTGTCTTCTCAAAGCCTTTCACCTCTACATTGGCATCGGGATAAAGCAGGGAGAGTATGTTGCCTGTGGTCTCGTCTATCTCAACGGCATGAATGTTGCTGCGCTCACTCATGTCAGCAGGCATCAAACCTATGATGTTACCGATACCGGCACTGCCCTCAAGCACACTGCCACCACGGAAGCCCATTGCACGCGCCACGTCCCACATCGCATCAATAACTGGTGCTGGTGTGTAGTACGCACTGTTGCGGCTCATGTTGGCTGCTTCGTATGCTTCGGGGGAAAGCAACCCGCGCAGACGTGCGTTGATGGGGTTCGCTGGCTGATAGTCGTCGCGAAGACGTGGGTTATAGTCTCTGTCGCCTCTGCCTGCCTTTTCTCTGAAAGCCTCTCCAAGACCTCCCCAGCCACTGAACTTGCGAAGAACAGCCATATCTCCGGGAGTGGCTGGCTGGCCACTCTCGGTAAGACGCTGCATCGTCTCGATGGCCTTGATATTGGCCTCGATACGTGCGCTGGTACTCTTGGGCGCGTAGTCTGTCCCGCGCTCTGAATGGTTGTTATGGGTGTTCCGGCGTTCGCTCTCTTTAATGGGAGCAAACTCTTTCTTGGCAGGTCTTAGAGGCTGCTTGCCATCAGATGGTTCAGATACTCGCGGGCTTCCTGCGGTGTCAGACATAGTATTGCCTCCACTACGTCCAGCCACTCGGCTTGCGTCAGCTCGCTCATCTTCATGTTGTTGGCTCGCTCCCAACGGTTCATTCTGTCCTCGTTGGTGTCCTCCTTCTCGCTCGGAAGTGCCGGGGCGAGGTTGTAAGTGTACTTCTTGCTCATCACTCGTTGGTCTTGTTGTATCTTCACTGAGCAAACCGCTGAAAAGGTCAGCCATGGTCTGCCCCTGCGAAGTTACGGCTTTTTTCCTTGATTTCTTCTCTTTCGGCTGACTTTCTTTCGTCTTGGCTTCATTTTCTGCCTCATGGTGGCCAAGCACGGCCAGTTGGTCGTTAACTTTATCTGTGGCATCGTCAATGTCCTTTGCAAGGTCATTTACTTCCCGCTCACTTCTTGCAGACGCGAGTTTACTTTCTGTTTCGCTTGCAACAGCCTCTGCTTCGTCTCTAATAGTTGCTGTATTTGCTGCGACTTCTTGCTCTGCTTCTTTTCGTTGCTCATTGCGTTGTGATTTTAGTTGTTCTCTTGCCTGTTCCGCTTGTTTCCCTGCCTCCTGCTCGCGTGTGATGTGTTCGGCAGTGGCAATAATATCTTTCGCTCCCTCCTTGTCAAAGTTCATCACGTCAAAGGCGCGTACCTCCCCGTATGGGGTAAGGTCTTTTTCGTAGTCTGCCATTTCGGGCAGGTCGCGCGCTCCGTTGTAGAATGACTTGAGGTAAGGACGCACGTCCTCACCCAGCGCATCAATCATCTGACGGGCAAACTCTCCGAACTTACGTGCGCCGTGCTTCAGCATGAGGTAACTCATTTCTACCCCGATGGCAAAGGCTTCGGGGTCTATACCCATGTTGAGCTGCCCATTGAGCTTCTTGTGAAGACGCTTACGCAGTTCCTCAAAGCGTTCTGCATCGGCATCGTCAACCCACTTGCTCCCGGATTTCTTCTCCTCATGCTTGGGTTCTTCGTTTGCAGTCTCGTTTGCTTCTGTTTGCGGCTCGTCCTTTACTTTCCCGGCATGGCCGCTCAACCTGGCTTCGCCTGCGTCCTGCACGGCTGCATGGTCGTTCACCGCTGACAAGTCTTCAACCGACATGGGCTGCGCGTCCTGCACGGCTTCATCGTTGGTCAACGCCTCTGACAGTTCCCTCGCCGCCTCTTCGCTGCGTACCATGAAGCCACCTCGCTTAGCGTCCCACCAGCCACGGCTGGAGCGCGAGCCGGGCAACGGTTCTCTCACCAACTCCTTGCCGGCCCTGACCTGCTCCTTGGTTAACTCCCCACTGAACCTCACAAGGTGCATCGGCGTGGTCTTGCCTTTCTTGTTGGTGTATTCGGCCGGCTCAATGGTGTAAGCCTGTGCGCTTTCCTGCGGCTCTGCGACTACTTTCTCCCCCAACAGTGTGTCGCCAAGTGGCTTCACGCCACTGTACTCTGCAAAAGGCTTTGTCTTGCGGTGTGAACTCTCAATCCACTTCTTGAACTCCTCTTTGCTTACAGGAGTGATAGCACCAAGTCCCTGCCAACCTTCTTCATAATTGGAAAGGTACGCTTTGCGTGCGCTCTCGATGTCGGGAAAGCCATACATCACCTTGTGTTCGTCGAAGCTGCCGTCCTTGTTCACTTGGTCAACGACAAATACATCACCACTCGTCGGGTCGTCAGACAGGAACACGTCGATGTGGTCGCCGTCCACGCCCTCCGTGCCGCGAATGTAGCCATAGGTGTTCTGCATTTCCTGCTCCCACTCGTTGCCATCTGCATCAGTACCACGACGCACACTGCCTTTCGGGTTCTCTATGCTGATGTCGTAACCGTCAAACTTCAAATGCCCTTTCCTGTAGTTCCCGGCCTCCTTCTGCGCATCCGTGGGGCTTGTGTTCACATCTGCCGATGCGGATTCCATCTTCGAAGAAAACGGCTCAACTCCATTGTTTTCAACACTTTTTCCTGCTTTTCCTTGCCCGGTTGCAGAATTTTCACTAACTTTGCCCTCAGAAGTTCCCGGTTCAACTCGGGAAGTTGTCACAGAAGCAGTCGCCGGGGATTGCTCGGTCTGTGCGCCACCGTCAAATCGGTATAGCAACTTCCCATCTTTTAATGCCTCCCTTAATCGTTTAACTCTATCGAAGTGATTACTTACATTCACTTCCATTCCGTCTTTCTTGACAGTGACCGACTTGAAGAAATAACGCTTTCGTCCATCAATGCCTATGAACGATTTTACATACAGGTGAGACGCAGGACGCTCTGTCTCTCCCTCGGTTGCCATACTGGCTTCCTCTATAACAAAATCGGGGTCGGTTAATGTCGGCTTTATCATTCCGGCTTCTTTCTCACGTCCTTTATCTATCATCTTGGAGAATTGGTTTTCACCAAGTTTGATTTCTCCCAATGGTGTAATAAGCACTCCATTCCCAAACTCATTGACCCAGTTCTCATGTGTCAGCTCCATTTCGGGTATGGGGATAGCACGATCTGCTGACAACAAAATAAGGTCATCTGCCTCATCTTCGCTCAACCCTTTGTCTTGGTCAGCATCTCTTCCGCTGTCGGCCAGTCGCTGTTCTGCCTCGCCCTCTCCGCCGACTGCCGCTTTCCGCGCATCCGTCGGCTCATTTTCAGCAACTTCTTCCGTTTTCTCTTGTTCAGTTGCAGAAATTTCACTACCTTTGTCCGCAGAAGATAGTTCGTCCGTAGGGTCGGAAAGGGCACCGACCTCTTCCTTAATGGAAGGCAGTATGAGGAGTTGCCCGTCCTCACGGTCGGCCTGTCTTCTTAATTTTTCCAATCCACGGGCATCAAGATAATGCCAATGCACTATTTCCACATTGTTATTATTCTGATTAACCTCCAGCAAGACTAATTTGTTTTTCCCTGCTTCATCTGTAATATTAATGACTACCCAGTTATATGGTTTGGTGTTTTTTTGATTCTGTCCGTACAAGTCTGCGTTATAGAGTGCAGAACGAAGTATGTCACGGCTTTGCTCTGGAGTTAAATCGGAATGTGATATGCCATTCCTCTCAAAAATGTTCTTCTTGATGATAACAGGCTTCTCACCTGCACCGATGGCATCCCTGACATTATTAGGAATGTCAGGCAATGCTATTGTCCGTGTAGGTTCTTCAAAGTCTGCATCTGTAATATCGTCAATAGATGCAACTTCTTCAATATATAACGTTCCGTCGCTGTTGAGAGGATTGCCTTGGCGGTCAACGCCACCTCCTTTGTCTTGCGCCTTTGTTTTGGCTGCATTTGTCCCAATCCCGGCATTATCGGGATTGGTGACATCGCGCAGGCCGGCAGTTTTCAATTGCCCGGATGGAGCAATCTGCGGTGTATTTACTTCCTCGCTGTTGCTGCCAGTTCCTCCTCCACCGTCGGCAGGTTCTTCTCCTGGCGCAGCTCGTTCTCCTGTCTCAGCATTTCCGTTGCTTCCTTGCTGCCCTCCTTGGATTGCTGGACTATCGCCAGCCAAAACATTACTTCTCCGTTGTCCATTGTATTCTATGTTTAATGTTTCCCTGATTGCCTGCGCAAGCGTGCGTGGCGTGTTGTCCGGCTGTTCGAACAGGCTTGTTTCCTGTGTACCTTGAATAAGGTCATATAGTTTGTTGAACGTACCCTGTATGGTCGTTTGGTTCGCACCCTTGTATAGGGTTGCCAGCAACAGTGCAAAGTTACTGAAATTTTCTGAAGGTAAGTAACTTTCGCCCGTGGCATCATCAAACTGATATGAACGCTTCCACATCTCTGCTGCCTCTCGCGCGTCCTTGAAATTGGTCGCTTTCTTAAAGGCCTCATCCTGAGACATGGCATTAAACGCACGGATGGAGTTCTGTATCTCCACAACCATACGCTCCGCAATCGGACTGTCATAGTCGCGGTATGCGGTTGCCAGAATAGCCTTTTGGGCCTTAACCGGCATGGCATTGAACATTTCTTCAAGCCGGGTGCCGCCGTCCCTGAAGACACTCTGATACATAATGCTGCGCAAATCGTTCTTGGCTTCGCCGCTGACGTTGCCCCTGCCGTCAAAGGCACTCTTGTATTGGGTCGGGGTGATATATCCTTTTTGGCTCATCCACTTCAACACATCCGTGCCATTGTCGTCCAGCAACTGGGCAAATGTCGCTTCTTCATCTGCCGACTTCAGCAAGAGGTTGGCAAACGTGCGCATGTCGTTACCCATCTTCTGAACGGCATTCTTCGCCTTGATGCGCTCTGTGCCGCCACTCTCGGTGTCTTGTGCCACGAATTGCCCAAGTGTAATGGCTTCGGCATCCTCCACGTCGAGCATATTCACCAGTACAGGGCTTTGCATAGCCTCAATGTCTTCCGCCCGTAGCCCGAAGTCGGCTGCATGTCCTATGAGATACTGCTTGTACCTGGCGGCTTCTTCGGGATAACTCTGCCACATCTGGCGCAAAGCATCACTGCGGTTGTTGCCCTGTATTACTTCTCCGCGTGCATTTATGGTCGGCGCGCCGGTATATGCGGTAACAGACGATGTGATTTCCTCGGGGCGTATGTTGCCGGCAATCTTGCTTGAAGCATACCTGCTTGCATCATCAATACGCTCTTTGGGCTGTGCCTCATCAATGAAGTGGAGTGGATTACGCTGCCCGCCTGCATGGCTTGGCTGCAACTGCCTGGCATCAATTACCGCAACATTGCCCTGTGGTATGACATCGTTACTGAATTTCACGCTGACCGCCTTGCCCTGCAATGCCTGTAACGGTTCTTGCCTGTCAACCTTATAGCCATTCACGCGGCGGTAGCCGCGTGCGCGAGCGTCCTGCGGTGTGTCATCAACCATGTCGGGCACACCGTTTATGGCTTCGCGCTCCTTGCGCTCTGCTTCCTCGCGCAGTCTTTCTTCCTCGGCTCTGCGCCGCTTCGCTTCTTCCATACGACGTGCATGCTTTTCTGAAATGCGTGCCTGTTCCGCGCTGTCTGTCTTGAACTGCTCATGCCGCACGGCTTTCCAGTAGTCATGCTGACGCTGCAAATCGTCCATCTTACCCTGCCAGTCGGCGGTCTTCTCCTCAAACTCGTCAAGGTCAGTACCCATCTTGGGGCGCTTCTTGCGAAGTTTCGCCAGTTCGCTCTCTGCTGACTTGCGGTTGTTCTCCACAAAGGCATCGGCATTCTCACGGCTCAGTCCACGTTCATTGTACAGATAGGCGTGTGCCCTCTGGGGTGTCGTCTTGCTCCAGTCGGGCTTCATCCTGCCCTTTACATCAATCATCGGCATGGGTTCTGCACCGGCTTGCTCATCTGCGGCTGCCGATTGCCCGCTCATTGCATCGCGCAAACCATCACCAACATTGCTGACACCATCAAGGACAGCCCTTTCTTCGTCAATCTGAGGTACAGACAACATGCCGTCAAGCTGTTCACGGCTGAACATGTTGACTTTTCTTCCGTTGATAGGCTGGTCGGACTCAACTTCAATCAGGCCATCTTCGTTTTCCTCGCTGGTAACAATGGCCCTCACGTCTTCGCTTCCTGCTTGCAATGTGATTTCTTCATTGAGATTGTATTGTGGTTGCCGGGAGTTATGAACCTCTGCCTGCGTCTGCTGTCCCTGCCGCGAAATGAGGTTGGTCACACGGCTGCGGTTCCGTGCGTCTGCCATGGCTTGCAGCTCCTGCTTGCTCATGCTGACTGGCATCTGTTGGTTTCCGTCAAGCGCGACGGCCACCATGCCATCGCCAAGGTCTTGCATGATGGCGTATGTATGCTGCCCGCCTGCCTCATCCGGGAACTGATAGGTGTCACCGATGGCAAAGGCAAGTGTGCCGTCTGTCTTGTCGGCTGCCTCGCGTGCCTTGCGCTCGCGTATCTGCTGGCGTGTCTCTTCCTTGAGCTGTTCCGCATCAATCACATCGCCAAGGGAAAGCAGGCCTCCCGGGGACATGAACTGAAGCTTGCCGGTCTCCGCGTCACGAACGATGATGGTCTCGTCGCTGTTCCCGGTGTCAATCATGCTGCCGTCGTCCATCATCCGCACATTACCACTGACGACAAACACCTGCTTGTCGTGCCCGTCCGCATCCTGCTCTTTCAGCGTCGCCGGGTGTATCATGCCGTCACCGCCTTGTTCCTCCCTGGCCACACGGCTGTCCACCATCGCGTCGCTTTGTGCAATCTCACTGTCAATATCATCGCGAACACGCTGTATCAGCCCGTCGTAGGCGCTCTTGGCGTTCACATAGTCCACGGCCATCTGTTTCTGACCGTCGCTGAGGCTCGCAAAACCGCGGATGGTGCGGAGCGTGTCAACAGGGCTGGCTTCCAAGTCGCGCATCACATCCTCGCCAAGGAACTCTCCGACGCTCTCCGAAAGAACCTCCATGCGGTTCTTCACATCCTGCATGTCAGTGTCTTCCGTTGCGTTGTAGCCCTCACCATACGCATTGTTTGCCGCTTCGGCATCAGGGTCTTTTTCTTCCCCGGCATTGTTTGCCGCAGCGAGATTGCAACCACGCATCTTGGTAAGGTTGCGTGCATAGTCAAGCACGGCGTTCTTCTGCTCATGGTTAAGGTTGGGGTCGAGCACCATCTGCGTAAGAACGTCCGCCATTCCGCCGTTGGGCGTTCCGTCAATCTGCTCTTGCATCTCGTTCCACCTGTCTCCGATGAAAGATGCGGCGGATGCGCCACTCTTGTTTGCCTGGTGCTTGTAACGGTAGTACTGGGCGGTTGAGCCAGCCTGCGCAACGGCAGGGGCAGAGCCAAGAAGTGCGCCCATGGTGGCACAGCCAAGCCAAATGTCGATGTGGGTCCTGGGGTCTTGCACCTGTTCCAGGGCTTCCGAGCCGTGGCCCGTAAGGGCATCAAACAGGAGGCCTTCATATTCTTCGATACCCTCACCGGGAAGGCCATTCCAGCCGCCGGCCTTCAGCAATTTGCTGTAACGACGGTACCATTCCTTGTTCCCTATGCTCGTCAGGGCGTTGCTTACACGGCTTAGCCCTATCTTCTCCAGCCCTTTCCTGACATACTTGCCAACACCCGGGATGAACTCACCGAACATCTCACTCTGGTTCTCACCAATCATGTCCCGCTCGGCCTCGGCGATGGCTTCCAGCATTCCTTTCTGTCCCTCAATGTTATAGCCGCCGTTCTCATTCACACCAACATGTCCGGCCATGAGCCTGCCCGCCTCGCCGGCCGTGCGGTTGATACCTGTGGTGTTGGTAATCATCGCACCTGCGGCCGTCGTACCCAGTGCGACACCGGTAGCCTTGAGCAGCCCTTTCCCAATAGCGGCTTTCAGGCCTGTCTCGACACCTTTCCTGGCAAGCAATTTCATACCGCCTTTCACAACACCTTTGTAGATGCCTTTCGTCAAGGCGCCAGCGCCTCCGCCCGTCAGCAGAATATCTTTCATGAAGTCAAGCGAGGTTCCTGTCGTGGTTGCCGCACGCGCCCATGCACCGTAGTCATTGCCGTACATGCCCTGCACCATTTCGTCAGTGGCGAAGTTGCTAAGCACAGCCTCTGCCGACTCTTCATCTTTGGTAAGTTGTTCGCCTGTCTGACGTTTCCTGTTGATGGCATCCACATGACGCTGCGCTTCCATGACGCTTAGCGCATCATTGGCATCGCTCTGCCCGTCGCTGAAAGTATAACCATTGGTGAGGGTATCGCCGAGAGTGTGCCAGAAATCGTTCATCAGCCCATCCCTCTTGTCTCTCAGCGTCTTTATTGTCTGATGGTTCTTGCGCGCCGCGGCTTCCAGCTGACGGTAGCGGGGGTCCAGGCGGTAGTCACGCATGCCGTTGTCGCTGACAAGACCACCGGGCATCCCATGGCTTTCATCGGCAAGGTCCCTGATGAGCCCGGCAACGGGATGCCCCGTCTTTCTGGCGTCGATTTCCTCCATGCGCTTACGCATGAGGCCGGCAAGACGCTCCTTTTCCGCCTCCGCCGCTTTCAACTGGCTCTCCACAGGATGCAGCCGCCGTTCCTTTTCCTCGTCAATGCGGCGCTGCTCCATATCGGCGGAAAACCTGCTGGTGTGTTTGTTGCCTGCCTGTGTAAGGTAGGTTTGCTCTATCTTGCCGGTCTTAGGATTGTACTCGATGTCACCGGCGACAACATTATTGCTGCTGAATACCGTGGGCCTGTCCTTCTTGCCAACACCAAGCCCGAATGCGGGCACACCTCCACCAAACATGCGCTGCTTGACGTAGGCAGAAATGTTTTTACTGCGCTCCATGGTCTGTGCGACGCTGTTGCGCATTCTCGCGACGGAGGCGTTGAAGTATGCTATTTGGGCAGGTGACATCTTCCTCGCTTTACTGCGCTGCTGCCGCCCCGCTTTGCTGCGTTGCTGCCGCCGCTGTGGTTGCTGTTGCCGCTGCGTTGTTGGAACAGGGGATTGGGCAGGAGCGGGCGCTTGCCGCCTCCCGCCCGCGAGCTGACGGCTGAACCCGTTGAAGTCGGGCAAGTCATAGTCACCCTTTATCGCGTCATACAACTTCCTGCGCTTGCCCTCGTCCTCCACATCCTGAGAGAACTGCTCATAACTGCCCATGTCATAGTCCTTTGACAGGGCATTGTATAAATTCCTCTTATTTCCGTCGTCGTTCATGGTTTACCTCATTGGATTTGGTTTCTTGCCTGTGTTGCTGCCTCCCATCGGGTTGGCTTTCCTGCCGCTGACAGCGTTCCTTGCCCGTGTCACTGCCGCGTCGCCATTCTTGTAGTTCTTGTAAGCCTGGCTCTGGGAAACGATACGCTTGGCCTCCGCGCTGGCCTCTTTCTCCCTGACACCTGCATTCATGAGTGCAATCTTGGCTTCGGCAATGCGCAGGTCAACGTCTTCCCTCGACCTGATGGCGCCGGTGCGTGCCATGGTGTACTCAATGTTGGCCTTGGCGACATTCACCTTGCGCTCCTCCTCACGGTTGCGGAGGTCGAGGGTATCCTTCTTGTACTGGATGGCATCGTTGCGGTAGTCCATGTTGCTCCGCAGGTCCTCCAGCTTAGCCATGGCGCCAAGATATTCCATGCTGTCCTTGCGGCGGTCTTCCAGCAGCCTGTCATAGCGCTCACGCCACTTGCCCGACAGGCTTCCGGCAGGGTCGGGGTATGGAGTGCCATAACGTGCATTGTTGTATGCGTCAGAGATGGCCCCAAGGCCGGTGCCGACAAGAGCCATCGTCTTCTCGCGTTTCAGCCTCCCCTCCTGCTCCTCACGGTCCCTGGCGCGCCTCTCGTACTCCTTCCGGACAAGGTCGGCGTACCAATCGTAGAAGCCGTCACCGCGTGGAGGCATGCCGGGTTTGCCGGCAAGCCCACCGTCAGCGCCGGCAGTGCCGTCAGTGCCCTTCCCGCCTTCCACGCCATCAGCCTTAGTGGCTGCAGGTGCTGGTTTCAGCACCGGTGCTATGACCTTCCCGCCCTCCTTGCCGATGCCGGTGAGCGTGACACCCTTGCGGCCTTCCACGCCATCAGCCTTAGTGGCTGCGGGCGCTGGCTTCGGAGCAGGCGGCATGCCCTTGCCGCCATCCACGCCGATGCCCGTGAGCGTAAAGCCCTTGCCGCGCTTCGGATCAGGCACTGCGCCCTTGCCACCCTCCGCGCCGTCGGCCTCCGTGGCAGCAGGCGCTGGCTTCGGATCAGGCACTGTGCCCTTGCCGCCATCCACGCCGATGCCCGTGAGCGTAAAGCCCTTGCCGCGCTTCGGCATCTTCCCGAACTGCTCTTTCTCAAACGGCTTCCATTCCGGGATGCCGCCGCCCGTCTGACCGCCTGTTATGTCGTCAAATACTTTGCTCATACTGATGAAGTCTGATGGTTATCAAAGTCCCGTTCCCTGTGAGAGGCCATTGTATGCGCCACTGATGCCGGCCGCTGCAACGTCAAGCCCGCTTGATTTCTGCCCCTGCAGCCTGCGCAGCGTCTCGTCGAGCATGCCCTTGCGCTGCATGTACTGACCCTCAACAGCGTCCTTGCGCCGCGCTCCTGCCACTGCAATCTGACTGGCGGCGTCAGACATCGCCTGAGCGTTCGCGGCCTTCGTCGCCGCCACGCTCTCCTCCGTGCCGCCAGCCACCGCCGCGCTGCCCGCAGCCGCCTGGTTACGCTGCCTGATGGCCTCCGCAGTACGCGTCAGCATCGCCTGAGCGTCCGCACGCTGAGTCGCATCCTCGTTATACCTGCGGTCATACCAGTCCTGGTTCTCTCTCTTCTGCTCGTCAATCATCCTCATCTGCTTCTTCAGCATCTTGTTCCTGCTGATGCCACCGAGGATGCCACCGAGCGCGCCGCTTGCCGCGCCAAAAATTCCGCCTAACATATTGCCTTATCCGTTTGTAGTTGTGAAACAAAACTTATTGTACGGATGCGAAATTACAGCATTATCTTTGCACCGTCATTTTAAGTTTTGTTTTATATGCCAAGAAAGAAAGGAGATGGGCGCGGACGGCTCGGCGGTCGTGCCGCAGGAACACCCAACAAAGACAAGCCATTGAAGACGTTTCTCCGGCAACACTCGGTGCAATACTTCACACCCAGCATCGAGGAAAAGGACGATAAAGGAAAGAAGACAGGCAGGCTGGTTTCCAAGTTTGACATCGACTGCATGAACCTTGACCCGGAAAGCCGCGTCGATGCGGAAATAAAACTGCTGAAGTTCCACACACCTCAGATGCAGTCCACAAGCGTGGACGTGTCCGTGAGCGACATGAACCTCACGCTCACACAGCGGCTCGCCATGCTCGCCAGCGGAAAGGAGATTACACCCGGCGAAGACGGGTGACCCACTACTGTTTACTGTATTTAGTAACCGCAGGGATGAATTTCCCTGCGGTTTTCTTATACATTATTATATAAGGAAACTCGCGAACGCATTGCAAACGCATTAAAAAAGTATGCGAACGCATTGCAAACGCATACCCTTTTCGATGCGATTTTGTGCAAATTTTTCTCACTCCCAAAATTTCGTGGTGAAAAATGCGGTCAACAACTGAAAAGTATGCGTTCGCATCAAATTCTTATGCGTTTGCATGGGTTTTAGTATGCGAACGCATTGCAAACGCATTAAAAAAGTATGCCAAGTAAAGTAAAGTAATATATATTATACTTCACTACGTTTCGTATAATATATTTATTCTCTCTCGTCGTCACCGCGCGCGCACGCACGCGTGAGGGAGAGTTTTTTTTGTTTTTGGGGAAACAATTTTTCGATTAAGTGAGTGCAATCATGCCCCGGCATGAATTGCCGGGCGTGAGAAAAATCAACGCAAGTCAAAAGATAACACCACGGTGTGGAATTTTTTATCTACCTTTGCGCCGTAATCAAAATTAAACAGTCATGAGCAAACACCTTCAGTCACTTCTTGACCTGCTTGGAAAAACCAAGCGGCATATCACAATCTATGCAGCAGACTATCCGTTTGAGTCCCTTTGCCGTATCGGCAAGGAACTCAAAGCACAGGACAAGACAATGACACTGGTCATTGGACGCGAACTGACAGACTTCCAAATCGGGCAACTCGTCGATGCCAGCGACGACCGCTTTAACTTTGAACTTTGAATGTCATGACGAAAGAAAATATCACCGGGCTGCTGAGCCGCAAGGCGCAAATCGTTTTGCGTGCCGACGATTTCCGCATCAGCGACCTGAGAGACATCGCCTATGAAGCCTGTAGACATGAAGTTGTGCTGACGCTCATCGTCGGCAAAGCTTATAGTTTCCAGTCCATCCTTGACATTGCAGGTTTGGGAGGTAAGTTCCTGCGCCTTGACCTCACAGGGGCTTAGAAGCCTTTCCCTTTCTGCCGCTCATACACGGCAACTTTGCCGTTGTCGCAGTTGACAATCTTGAACTGCACGATGCAGCGTGGAGGAATATCGTCCGGCAGTTCTGCCACCAGTCGCTTTATCACCTCGTCGATGTTGCTGCAGCCGATGTCCTCAAAGCTGGCGAGGCACTTGCCTTGGAAGAAAGCAGCCGCCTTGATGAGCATCTTCGGTGACAGACGGAACACCGTGCTTTCCTCCTCCTGCGCTGCCTGTTTGCTGGCTTGGTCGGAGAAGAAGATGAAATCAACAACACGCTCGTTCAGTTCCCATGCAGGTGTGAAGTCCAGTTTGATGTATCCGCGAGTGATGCGGTGTCCTGCACTATGGTTCATGCCAAAAGCCACCTCGTCGATGCTGGCACCACAATCGTTCTGCGCCACCGTTCCCCATGTGTGACGGAATGTATAGACGCAATACCAGTTCTCCTTTGGTATGCCCATGCTCTCACAAATCTTTCGGATGCCTATGTTCACGTTCGCGCTGAAACTGTCGCTGGTGGTGTGCCTGTCATGGAAGTTGAACAGCCATTCACTGCCTGGTACTGAAGCATACTTCTCAAACAACGGCTTGATTATCTCCGGCACACGCATTTCAAAGTATGCTCCATCAGAACGGCTGCGCATGGTCTTCGCACGCTTGTAGTGGATGATGCCACCGTGATAGTCCTCCCTGCGCAGGTTGTATAAATCAACCGTGTTGATGCCTCCAAGACACAATACCATCATGGCTACGTCTCGACCAAGTTCGGGCAACGGCAACTTCATCTTGCTTTCGGGCAGGGGAGAAGAAAAGAACCTGCGGCACTCCTCCGCACTGATGGCTCGCTTCTCGGGACGGTCTGCATGTGGTATCTTCACCTTTACCCACGGATTGGTCTTCACTCTGATAAGCCCGGTGTCATAGTCGTTCAGTTCCTCGATGGCTGCGCGAAACACCTGCCTCATGCACACAGGGTACATTTCCTTTGCCCTGTTCGTCTGCTCCATCGTCTTTATCCACTTCGCCACGTTTGTGCTGGTCAGCTGCGAGAACTTAATCTTTGTCGTGCCGAAGTAACGCTCCATGTGCTGCAATGCCAGCTTGTAGTTCTTCGAGTTCCGTTCCTGCCCATTGTCGATGAGCCTGTCGATGTGCTTACGCGCATAGTCAGAGAAACACAAGTCCTCGTCGCCTTTCTCCAAGTAATCCACAATCATCCTGCAAGTCCAGTCGCGTATGTCAACGCGGTTGAGCTTCTCCATGTAGTCGAGAATGAGCGACGTGCAGAACTTCATCACAACCGGGTCGGTGATGTCCTTGCTCTTTGACAGTCCGCGCTTCGTCACCACCTTGCCGGTCTTGATGTAGAGAGTTGAACGCTTGTGGTTCACTCTGATGAATACGGGATAGAACCCGTCCTTTCGCGCCCACTGGACGCATGATTTCATTGTTGCCATAATCTATTGTTTGCTAATCTGTGTTCCCATTGTTTGTTTGCATGTCTCTGTAAAGTCCTGCTAACTCGCTCATTTCAAATCCAAATCACGTCCAAATCACGGTGTCAGAATTTCCAAGACTTTTCCAAATCTTTTCCGTTCATTCTGCGTCACAAAGTGTGTCGAAATGCACAATCCTCCATTTACGAAGTTAGGCGGAAGTCCCTTTATTCATCGGGGCTTACCGCCTAACTCTCTCAGTTTGAGGTTTCAGTCACTTATTCCTCTACGGCTGCCTGCGCGGCAGACAAGCGTGCGATTGGAACGCGGAATGGGGAACATGATGCGTAGTCCATGCCTATCTTTGCACAGAATTTCACCGAACTTGGTTCTCCCCCATGCTCGCCGCAAATACCACAGCGCAATTCCGGACGTACTTCACGGCCTCGTTTTACGGCATATTTCATTAGTTTGCCAACGCCATCCTGATCAAGAACCTGAAATGGGTCTGCTTTAAGTATTTTCTTGTCGAGGTATTCAGGCAGGAACGTAGCGATGTCGTCACGGCTGTACCCAAATGTCATTTGTGTCAGATCGTTTGTACCGAATGAGAAATACTGTGCCTCTTTCGCGATAAGGTCTGCGGTAAGTGCTGCACGAGGTATCTCAATCATAGTACCAACTTCAAATTCAACCTCAATGCCGTATTCTGCGAAAACCTCTTTTGCTGTTGCATATATGATTTCCTTCTGTTGCTTCAACTCTTCGGATGTACCAATCAGTGGAACCATTATCTCTGGCATAGGTTTTTTGCCCTCTTTCTTCAATTCGCAAGCAGCACCAAGTATTGCGCGTGTCTGCATTTCCGTGATTTCTGGGAACGTGATACCAAGCCTGCAGCCACGATGGCCGAGCATAGGATTGTTTTCTGCCAAAGATTCTACACGTCGTTTGATTGTCGCAATGTCAACACCCATTTCCTTTGCCATGATTTTCTGTCCTTCGTCATCATGAGGAACGAACTCATGGAGTGGTGGGTCAAGCAGGCGGATATTCACTGGCAGCCCATCCATCGCCTCGAGAATGCCCTTGAAGTCTGCCTTCTGATATGGCAGTAGTTTTGCAAGAGCCTTCTTGCGACCTTCAAGTGTGTCAGAAAGAATCATCTCACGCATGGCGACAATTTTTTTGTCTTCGAAGAACATGTGTTCTGTGCGTGTAAGACCTATACCCTGAGCACCGAACTGACGCGCCACCTGGGCATCGTGCGGAGTGTCGGCATTTGTACGAACCAACATTTTGGTGTATTTGTCACATAAATCCATAAGTTCCTTTAAGTCGCCCGACACTTCAGCCGCCTTAGTCTGTATTTCTCCTGCATACACCTGCCCAGTAGAGCCATTCAATGAGATAAAGTCACCTTCTTTATATATTTTACCGTCTATTTCCACGGTTTTTGCCTTATAGTCAACAATAATGCCACCTGCACCAGACACGCAGCATTTACCCATTCCGCGTGCTACAACGGCTGCATGGGAAGTCATTCCTCCACGTGCGGTGAGGATTCCTTCGGCAGCGGCCATACCAGCCAAATCCTCCGGGGAAGTTTCAACGCGAACCATAACAACTTTGTGACCATCATCATACCATGCTTTGGCATCATCTGCGTGGAATACGATTTGACCGCAGGCGGCACCAGGTGAAGCCGGCAGTCCTTGCGTTATGACCTTGGCATTGGCCAAAGCTTTCTTGTCGAACACAGGATGGAGCAATTCATCGAGTTTCTGTGGCTCGCAACGCATGATTGCCGTTTTCTCATCAATCATTCCCTCGTGCAACAAATCCATTGCAATTTTCACCATAGCCGTTCCGGTACGCTTGCCATTACGTGTTTGCAAGAACCAAAGTTTGCCCTCCTGAACAGTAAACTCCATGTCCTGCATATCGTGATAGTGGTGTTCCAACTTGTCCTGGAGTTCGTTAAGTTGGTTGTAGATTTCCGGCATTGCCTCCTCCATAGATGGATATTTTGACTCACGCTCAACCTCTGGAATACCTGCACGCTCAGCCCAACGCTGTGAGCCTATTTTTGTAATCTGCTGGGGGGTACGGATACCTGCAACAACATCCTCTCCCTGTGCATTGACGAGGTATTCTCCGTTGAAAAGGTTTTCTCCATTGCCGGCATCACGGCTGAAACATACACCTGTAGCAGATGTTTCACCCATATTTCCGAACACCATTGCCATGACCGACACTGCAGTACCCCACTCGTCAGGAATACCCTCCATCTTTCGGTACAGTATGGCGCGTTCGTTCATCCAGCTGCGGAATACGGCACACACGGCCCCCCACAGCTGCTCTATAGGGTCATCGGGGAAATTCTTGCCTGTGCGCTCCTTTATTGCTTCCTTGAACAGTCTCACGAGATCCTTCAGTTCCTCGACGCTCATGTCTTTGTCAAGTTTCACGCCACGGCGTTCTTTCACCTTATCAATAATTTCCTCGAACGGATCCAAATCTTCCTTGTTGACAGGCTTCATTTCAAGAACAACGTCGCCATACATCTGTACGAAACGGCGATATGAGTCATATACAAAGTGAGGATTACCGGTTTTTTTGACCATTCCCTCAGCAACTTTATCATTAAGGCCGAGGTTGAGTATCGTATCCATCATACCTGGCATTGAGGCACGTGCCCCCGATCGGACACTTACAAGCAGTGGATTCTGTGCATCTCCAAACTTGGAGTTCATCAGTGTCTCAATATGCTTGACAGCTGTCATCACCTCATCATTGAGAAGGTTGACAATTTTTTCCTGACCTACTTCGTAGTACTCATTGCAGCAATCAGTTGTAATGGTAAATCCTGGAGGAACGGGTACTCCAATAAGATTCATTTCCGCAAGGTTAGCTCCCTTGCCACCGAGCTTCTCTCTCATCAATGCATTACCTTCGGCCTTGCCATTGCCGAAAAGGTAAACTCTTTTTTCACTCATAAATAAATATTGTTCTGATTTATTGGTGTATTATCGATTGCAAAATTAGTAACTTAAAACAAATCACACAAGAAAATTAAAATAAAATTGCAAATTATGCTTTACTTTTCATTGTTTTTATGTAAAAATGCCAACTTTATGTTCCAATGTTGTCGTGAAAAGACAGCATCTGTCTTTCTAATTAAAAAGAAATAACACAGTAAGAAAATAACTGCATATATGACGCAGACACCAAGCCGGTCAATCCGAATATTTTCTATGCTTGACCCTGGCAAGGATGAGATCCATGTCAAGCATTTGTCCATGAAATTAGTTGTCAATGAGATGGCTTTTGCAAGAATGTCCTGCACGGCAGGAAAAGGAATTGCCAGTAACAACATTCCACATACTATAATAATATATGTACACGGTATGGCTACGAAATTTGACAAAAGAAAATAAGAAGAAAATCGGCTGAAATAATATGCCACAAGGGGTGCTACTGCAACCTGTGCGACACATGATACGTTGATGAAATTCAACAAGTTCCGTACAATCCTGTAACGGAAAACAATAGAATTACATACCATGGCATTTATTTTTGGACATATTGCCAATATGAACAGCACTGCCATGAAAGACATCTGGAAACCAACGTCAAATATACTTTCCGGATTGGCGGCTATTATCAATAGTGCAGACAATGCCAGTGTGTTTATCGGTTGAGTGTTCCTATGTATTACGTCCAACATGCAGAATACGCTGAGCATCAATGCTGAACGTACCAAAGATAACGGCATTCCAGCAATAAACACAAAGGCCCATACCGCAAGGATGTTGAAAAGAGACACTGCGACCCACCTCTTCCGCCTTCCCCACGCAAAAGTGAGGAACAGGTATAATATTCCTAAATGAAGTCCCGACATGGCTAACACGTGCGAGACACCTGTCACCGAGAACCTGTCACGCATGGCCTTGTCAAGCATGGATTTGTCTCCCAGTGTCATGGCTGATGTTATTGCCAGTCCTTCGTTTTCCAAACCGGAAATGCGATATTTATCACCTAATTTACACTGGTACTTTGCCGCCTTTAAACGCAGCCGGTTCAATGTGGATAGGCCGGAAAGTGAAGTCTTTGTGAAAATCCAGTTGTTAAAAGGTATGAATGCCGTACCCGAAACACCATGACTATGCAGGTAGTTCTTATAATTAAAGTTGCCTTTCCTATAATCCTTTACTGGTGATATTGACGCATTCACAGAAATCCCAACTCCTGGCTTCAAATAAAGGTATCTTTTTTCTATCGTATCACGCATGATGCTGGCCTGTAGTCTTTTGCCTGACATATTACCTGTTGTCACGATAATGTCGCATCGCACTACCTTTCCATGCCGCTTAGGAGAAGTCATCAGGACTGCCTGAAAGATTGAACTGTCGGAAGAAGGCACAGACAAATCCTGACTTGACTTGTTGTATATAACTATTCCCAAAAAGAAAATGGCAACGTAAAAGACTATGTCTCTGAATATAAGATTCCTGTATGAGAACAGTGCAACAAGCAATGATACTATGACAACTGGAACTGCAAGTGACTGTCTGATTGCAAAGCTATTCCCGACAACGATACCCGTTATCAAAGGCACTGTCACTTTTGCCAAAGGATATAACTTTGCCTTCTCAATCAGACTTAACCTACGTCGCAAGACAAATCGCTGTTTATCGTGACATCGTATTACGAATAATTACTCTTCAGAATTCTCGAAGAAATAACTCGAGCCATCGAAGCAATGTGTGCAAACTCTTTCCTTAGGCAGACCGATTGCATCAATAAGAGTCTCTATTTTGTTGAATTTCAGACTTGTAAGACCAAGGCGCTTCCTTATTTCGTTTACCATCCTTTTATATTCCTCAGAGTCGGTGGTAGCATACTTTTGTATATTTTTGTTTGGATCGCACTCAAAATCATTGATAATCTGACGCGTTATGAGTTCCATCTCGCTCTTAGAGGCCGTGAAACCTATGAACGGACAAGCATAAACCAGTGGTGGACAAGAAATGCGTGCATGCACTTCCTTTGCACCATATTCAAAGAACTCTCTGACGTTGTCACGCAGTTGTGTACCCCTAACAATAGAATCATCGCACATCACAATCCTCTGCCCATCAAGTAAAGAATGGTTGGGAATAAGTTTCATTTTTGCCACTAAGGCACGACGGCTCTGATTTCCCGGTGTGAAACTTCTCGGCCACGTCGGCGTATATTTCAGCACAGCGCGCTTGTATGGTATTCTATGGCCTTCGGCATACCCCAAGGCCGTACCTATCCCACTGTCAGGGATTCCGCAGACGCTGTCTGCTTCAGTGTCATCTTCTTCGCCCATAGCCTTGCCATTGCGTTCGCGTACATATTCGGTGTTTATCCCTTCGAAATCGCTTGAAGGGAAACCATAATATACCCAAAGGAATGAACATATCTGACACTTGGAAAATGGTTTCTTGAGAACAGTTATGCCGTCTGTCGTGATTTTCACTATTTCGCCAGGACCTACATCCTTTACAGGTTTGAAGCCAAGGTTTGGTAAGGATGTTGTCTCACTTGTGGCTGCATAAGCTCCTTCCTTTTCACCTATTATTATTGGTGTGCGTCCAAGTGCATCTCTTGCGGCTATTATACCATCCTCCGTAAGAATAAGCATTGAACACGAGCCCTTCACCTTATTATAAACGTTCATGATTCCCTCCTCAAAAGAATCACCCATGTTAATCAATAGGGCGACCAACTCTGTCTGATTGATGTTGTTCGCACTCATCTCGCTAAGATGCATTCGCTTTTCCATCAGTTCTGATGCAATCTCACGCATGTTGTTTATCTTTGCCACGGTGACAACAGCATATCTCCCAATATGAGAGTTGATGAGGATAGGCTGAGGGTCTGTGTCACTTATAACTCCGATACCTGAATTTCCAGAGAAGCTGTCAAGTTCCTTTTCAAAACGGGAACGGAAATAGTCACGTTCCAATGAGTGGATGGAACGCGTAAAACCGCATTCACTGTCGAATGTGACAAGACCTGCACGCTTTGTGCCAAGATGAGAATTGTAATCCGTTCCATAGAACAAATCGTTTACACAATCCCTAACAGAAATAGTTCCAAAAAAACCGCCCATTGTATTATCTTGTTTTTAGAGCCGCAAAGTTATTAATTTTTAATTAAATATCTGCACGAAACAGAATGTTTTTTAACCTGATTATGCAATGCACTACATATAAAGGTAATAATACCAATATGTTTTGCCATAAGTGTCACGCAATATTGCCTGACAATCACTTTGATTTCTGAACTTCCTGCGTATTGCCAACAAATCTTCGTAATCCGTTTCGCATACATCATCGTGGAAGACATAAGTAGCTGTAGGATGTTGATGTAAGTATAATACGAGTGCCTCACGGTAATGTTTTGGCAAAACAGAGGTGGAGTCCAACTTGTAATAATTCCCAAGTTCTTTTGAAAAGAGATCAAGTCTTTTGTCGAGGAGATAGGAACACAGCAGATAGTCAGCATACCCGGATTTTGTCTGCTTGGTCATCCTAACGGTATTTAGATAATCCGCAACAGATATTCTTGCTTTTGGAACAGCTCCTGCCACCCTGTAAATATTACCAGGGTCATACCGCACGCATCTCACACTATTACCGTTTGGCAGCAATGATGCGGACCCACCTATCAACGGATACTCGAACAGCCGTTCGCCCAGTTGTCCGGAACGTGCCAACACACTCGCCCTAAGCATCACAAGCGAACTGTCTGTCTCACTCGATGATTTACCTAACTCCAGAGCCTCTGCGTATCTACATTCTGTTATGTATCTTTCAATCCTCATGCGATAGTGCAAGACATCATTTCCGTTACTGAAAATGCCTACCAGCATGAACATAAATGCCATTGAAAGCATATTCTGCATAGTAGTTCTAGAAAATATCCCGTTGCCAGAACCATCAGGTATGTAAGATCTGTATTTCGCCAACATATATGAAACAACAACAAATATGACGACTAATAAAGGAGAGAACCACGTCCATGCAGTAAAAGCAAAATGCTGATCAAATGTGTCTTCGACGCTTGTCAAAAGACATAGCAGCATAAGCGATGGAAAATAAGTAAGTGAATGTGCCTGTCTGTTAAACTTTGTGATCGTATAGATTCCTATCTGAATGATATACAATGCGAGTGTGACAATCACAGCTCCCACAAGTCTTGAATATGATGTTTGCCCATCTGAAAGTACATGTTGAACGGCTCCAATCAAATCGCATTGATAAAAATAAAGGAAACAGAATGTGAAAACAAAGAAAGAAACAGCACATAATATGCGTATTGTCAACGGATTGTTATTTCTGTTCTTGATAGTCATGGCGCAATGATCAGTTTTTTCTTAGAACAACCGCACTGCGGGATGGGATATACAACTTTAGCCATTCCTTGTGTTGTGCGGCATATAATTGGTCGTAATTGGTAATGTGTGGCATACTATCATCTGCGAAGCCATTCCCCCCAAACTCTTTGGCATCTGTATTCAGCAAGACATCATAAGAACCAGTGGGTACAAGGAAACCGTAATCTGTGAATGACCGCGATGGTGAGAAGTTGAATACGAATAGCAAATCACCTCTCATAAAAGCAAGTACCTGATCTCCGTCGTTATGCCATATTTCCACAACGGGTGTCCTTATGAAATCCTTTTCTTTTTTAATAACATCAAGCATATTCCTGTCAAAGTCACCAAGCAAATGATAGCACAGTTCCTTATTGTCAACGAGATTCCATTGCCGGCGTGCGTATTTGTGACTCCAGCCATTTCCTTCCCGCGGGAAATCAATCCATTCGGGATGTCCGAACTCATTTCCCATGAAATTGAGGTATCCGCCGTTCATGGCGGCCGCCGTCACAAGACGGATAATCTTGTGCAATGCCATACCTCGCCGTGCGGTCTCATTCTCGTCTCCTTTACGGAAATGCCAGTACATATCGGCATCTATAAGGCGGAAAATTATTGTCTTGTCACCTACAAGAGCCTGGTCATGGCTCTCGCAATACGAAATAGTTTTCTCGTCTGGCCGACGGTTTTTTATTTCCCAAAATATAGAACTTGGTTTCCAGTTCTCGTCAGGAACTTCCTTTATAGTCTTTATCCAATAGTCAGGTATGTTCATTGCCATTCGGTAGTCAAAACCTAAACCGCCGTCATCGAACTTGGCAGCCACTCCGGGCATTCCGCTCACTTCCTCGGCAATAGTCACTGCGTAAGGATTTATCTCGTGGATAAGTTTGTTTGCCAGAGTAAGATAGCATATTGCATTGTCGTCCTGATGACCGTTGTAATAGTCTTCGTAATTAATAAACGCCTCTCCGAGTCCGTGACTGTAATAAAGCATCGATGTGACTCCATCGAAACGAAAGCCATCAAAATGGAATTCCGTGATCCAGTATTTACAGTTGGAAAGCAGGAAATGTACTACCTCGTCTTTACCGTAGTCAAAGCAAAGGGAGTCCCATGCTGGGTGTTCATGACGTTCGCCAGGATAAAAATACTGATTCGGATCTCCGGCAAGATTGCCCAACCCCTCAATTTCATTTTTCACTGCATGAGAGTGAACAATGTCCATTATGACCGCCAGCCCATTGCTGTGCGCCTCATCAATTAGCATTTTCAATTCTTCCGGTGTTCCAAACCGGCTTGATGGTGCGAAGAATGAACTGACATGATAGCCGAATGATCCATAGTAAGGATGCTCCTGTATCGCCATAATCTGTAAACAGTTGTAACCAGCTTTGACAATCCTTGGAATGATATTCTCGCGAAATTCATTATATGTTCCAACCTTTTCCAGGTCTTGTCCCATACCTATATGACATTCATATATAAGCAGAGGGGTGTCATTTCTACGGTGGAAAGTGTGCTTCCACTCATATTTCTTTTCAGGATTCCACACTTGAGCCGAAAAAATCTTTGTGTCTTCGTCTTGTACTACCCTGACAGCCCATGCCGGGATGCGTTCTCCTTGTCCTCCGACCCATTTCACAAGCATTTTGTACAGGTCTCCATGCTTAATTGCATCATTGGGCAATCTGAGTTCCCAGTTCCCAGTTCCATCAATCCTGCTGGCACGAAATCTCTCGTCTTCTTTCCAGTCGTTAAAATCACCTATTATATATATGTCAGTAGCATTAGGAGCCCATTCGCGGAACACCCACCCTACTCGCGAGTCTCGATGCAGCCCATAGTAGTTGTACCCGTTTGCAAAATCGGAAAGCGACCTCTTGCCGTCCATAGTAAAACGTTTTATTTCACATGCGGCATGCTCGTGTCTTCCTGTTATAGCATCCTCGAACGGTTCGAGATAAGCATCATTTCTCACAAGACCAATATGCTCTTTATGTCTTGTTTGTTTTTCAGCCATGATATGTTATGATTTCTCGAATATATGTTTTTATTTCCAAGGCTATCGTTTCCTCCCCATACTGTATATACCCTGCGATGTGACATTTCCGTTGCGGTCTTTTTCGACATATTCTCCATCGCGCAGGTCATCCTTGTATGTCCCTTCAAAGCGATTCCCAACCTTGTCAACTTCTATAGCCTTGCCGTTACGTTTGCCGTTCCTGTATATTCCACGAAATTTGCTTCCATCGGCATAATGTATTATTATTTCTCCTTCCACGTTGCCGTTCTTGAAGTTACCATCAAAAACGTCACCTTCTTTTTTCGTCAGTCTGCCTTTCCCGTTCTGCTTGTCATCCTTCCATTGCCCGGCATACACGTCCCCATTATTCCATTTCAGCGTGCCTGTGCCGTTTTTCTCCCCATTTACGAAATGCCCTGTATATACATCGCCATTAGCATAACGGAAAACACCTTCACCAGTACGTCCCCCCTTGAAATACGCACCTTCATAAACGTCTCCGTTCTTAAATTTGTATATGCCCTTGCCATTCATAACACCGTCTTTGAAATCGCCTGTATACACATCGCCCGAAGCATACTTGAACGTTCCATTGCCGTTCATTTGGTTATCAACCCAGTCGCCGTCGTATGACGAACCATCGCCCCAGTCGAACAATCCCTTGCCATTGCGTTTGTCCCCAATCCACTGTCCTTCATAGTATGCGCCACTGGCAAAGGTGTATTTACCATACCCCTGTCTGTTGTCGTGATACCATTCTCCGTCATATACATCACCGTTGTAATAGTATTTCACACCATGTCCCTCCTGATAGTCACGATACCAAAGTCCCACATACTTGTTGTTGTCCTGGTCATAGAGTGTTCCCTGACCGTGTTGCTGATCCTGATACCACATCCCCTCATATTTTCCTCCATCAGAAAAGGTATATGTCCCCTCTCCCTGACGTTTACCTTTTACAAACTCTCCTTCATAAATATCGCCGTTCTTGTATGTGGCACATCCTTTTCCATGTGGCTTTCCACCAGACATCTCGCCTTTGTAGTGCGCTCCGTCTTTTGTTACACACGAACCAAGTGTTATTTTCTGGGCGTTTGTAACGAGTGGCATTGCAAGCATCAAGGCCACAACTATCTTATTCTTCATGTCGCAACTTTAATATTTCAAGACGCAAATTTATAAAAAAACAGCAATATAGCAAAAGAAAAATGCTTAAATTCAGATTACTTTTTTCTTATTTTGTTTTTTTAAGGTGGTTAGTATTCACTTATGCAACTATCATTTAGGATGTGAAATCATAAGAATTTGTTTTCAATTCCACATATTTGAAAAACATAATTAAAAACGTTTTTTAGTATTTGTGAGAACATTATGTCGAAAAAAATATCTAATTTTGCAGCACTGAACGTTGGAAAATATATTAAAAGAAACTATGAAGTTTATTGCAATCATACCCGCACGCTTTGCTTCCACAAGATTTCCAGGCAAGCCACTGGCATTGCTCGCAGGAAAAACTATAATACAACGTGTGTATGAACAAGCCCGCAAGGCTATAGATGATGTCTTTGTTGCGACTGACGACGAAAGGATTGCTAACGCCGTGGAAAAATTCGGAGGCAAGGCTGTAATGACTTCACCGGATCATAGGAGTGGGACAGACAGGATAAAAGAGGCAGCAATAAAATTAGGCATGCGCGCAGATGTTATAATCAACATACAGGGAGACGAGCCTTTCATACATCCTGAGCAGATAACTACCGTATGCAAGTGCTTCGATTACGACAATGTGCAAATTGCGACACTTGGCAAACCTTTTGGCAATAAAGCTGTATTCGATTTGTTGAGCAATCCTAATTCCCCCAAAATAGTTGTTGATAACAATAGTTTCGCGATGTACTTCAGTCGCAGCATAATTCCGTTTGTCCGCAGCAAGGAACAAGACGCATGGCCTTCATCCTTTCCTTTTCTGAAACATATCGGCCTGTATGCCTACAGGACAGAGGTTCTGAAAGAAATAACCGCGTTGCCACAATCATCGCTTGAGATTGCAGAAAATCTTGAACAATTGAGATGGCTCCAGAACGGATATAAGATAAAGGTAGGTATTACGGATGCTGAAACAATCGGAATAGACACCCCAGATGACCTGAAGAGGGCAGAAATTTTCCTTGGCAGTAATCATTTGTAGGTATTCTTTAATGGAAATTAGTGTAATCTCGATATTTATCTGTAACTTTACACCTATTAAACCATAGTTTGATATGCGACTATCAGAATTGAGGACTGGCGATAACGGTATTGTCGTAAAGGTGTATGGCCATGGCGGCTTCCGGAAACGCATTATTGAAATGGGATTTTTGAAAGGCAAGGCTGTTGAGGTTTTGCTCAATGCCCCATTGCAAGACCCGGTGAAATATAAAATCATGGGATACGAGATTTCACTGCGGCGCAGTGAAGCGGCACAGATAGAAATCGTAAAGACATCAAGCAGGAGAGATAAACTTTACCAAGAAACCGGAAAATCAGGAAAACTAACCATAGGCAGCGATGCAGCAAGCCCACATTCGCAGGCAATGGAGAAACACCGTGAGATTAACGTGGCACTCATCGGCAATCCAAACTGCGGCAAGACATCTTTATTTAATTATGCAAGTGGAGCACACGAGCGCGTGGGAAATTACTCAGGAGTTACAGTTGATGCCAAGGAAGGCGTGGCAGAATACAAAGGATACAAACTTAAAATTGTTGACCTTCCAGGTACTTATTCGCTCTCGGCCTATTCACCGGAAGAACTTTATGTCAGGAAACAGATTGTGGATAAAACACCTGATGTGGTGCTAAACGTGATTGACACAAGTAATCTTGAGCGAAACTTGTACCTCACCACGCAACTCATTGACATGAACCTATGTATGGTTGGAGCGCTGAATATGTACGATGAGATAGAGAAACGTGGTGACACGCTCGACCACACTAAACTTAGCGAGCTGCTTGGTTTCCCACTCGTACCAACGGCTTTCAAAAGCGGATATGGAGTCGATGAACTTTTCAAAACTGTAATACAAGTATATGAAGGCACCTACAGGAAGACGCGTGTAAGGCATATACACATAAACCATGGAGAATATATTGAGAGCGCAATAAGTGAGATGCAGGAACATCTTAAGGCATATTACGATGTAAGGCGCAGGTTTTCCACTCGCTACCTTGCAATAAAACTACTTGAGAACGACAAGCATGTGGAAAAATCCATATCCTCTCTGCCTGATTTCAAAGAAATCATAGAACATCGGAACAATGCTGCAGAAAGGCTGAAAGAAGAGACACACGAAGACTCTGAAACGGCAGTCATGGATGCTAAATATGGCTTCATATATGGAGCACTCAAGGAAATAGGATATGAGGAGGGAAAGAAATCTTACAACTATGGGATAACTCACAAGTTGGATGCACTGATAACACACAAATGGCTTGGGTTCCCATTGTTCTTCCTTTTTATATTCCTTATGTTCTTTGCAACATTCAACATCGGGCAGTATCCTATGGACTTGATTGAATATGGAGTCTCGGAACTTTCCGGATTGTTAAACGACATAATGCCTGATGGACCGCTGCGTGCGATGGTCGTGGACGGGGCAATCGCAGGTGTTGGTGCAGTGATAGTTTTTCTTCCACAGATTTTGATACTCTACATGTTCATATCGTTCATGGAGGACTCTGGCTATATGTCGCGGGCAGCTTTCATAATGGACAAGTTGATGCACGGCATGGGGGTACATGGAAAATCGTTCATACCGCTTATAATGGGTTTCGGATGCAACGTGCCTGCTGTGATGGCAACCCGGACTATAGAGAGCCATCGCTCTAGACTTGTTACAATGCTTGTATTGCCGTTTATGAGTTGCTCAGCAAGGTTGCCAATATATATAATGATAGTTGGAACTTTTTTCGCCGTGAAATACCAGACTTACATAATGATTCTGCTTTACGCCATCGGCATATTGCTCGCTGTGTTAATGAGCAGACTGTTTAGCAAGTTCATTTTCAAGGGAGAAGACACGCCATTTGTAATGGAACTGCCGCCATACCGTTTCCCGACGGCAAAGGCAATATTACGCCACACATGGGACAAAGGTAAACAGTATCTGAAAAAAATGGGAGGAATAATTCTCGTTGCAAGCATAATCGTATGGGCTCTTGGCTATTTCCCTCACTATGAAAACCTCAACATGCAGGAGCAACAGGAAAAGAGTTATATAGGAATGATGGGCAGGACAATAGAACCTGTTTTCTATCCACAAGGGTTTGTGTGGAAACTCGACGTGTCACTGATTGCCGGTGTTGGCGCAAAGGAAATTGTCGCTTCAACCATTGGCGTGCTTTATGCCAACGATGATGAAGTTGCCAGCGACACATCAAAAGACCGCGATGCGAAATATGCCAACCTGCGGCAAAAGATGGAAACAGATGGTATTACACCGCTGGCAGCATTCTCATACTTGCTGTTCATACTTATATACTTCCCGTGCATAGCCACAATCGCGGCAATAAAGGGAGAGACCAGATCGTGGCGATTGGCATTGTTCTCGGCTTTCTATACCACGGCACTCGCGTGGATTGTTTCTGCCGCAGTGTATCAGATAGGACGCGCCTTCGGACTTTGAGCATATTTGGCAGCAGGATTTTAATTGAAATCATATTATTTTTTCGAACTTAATAATTAAGGAAGATGGTAACCTTGAAAATAGAAAACCAAATGAAAAGCAGAAGTCAATCTGCGATTGCCAAAACATCATATATGCTGATGGCAAATAATATGACACTATTGATAAAACGTCTCTGGCCGTGGATTACCGGAACTTCTCTGACTATGGCCATAGCGTATTCCGCAGCTATTATGATACCATCTGTAACGACGGATGCGGCAACAATTACACTGTGGTCTGTCTGTGCCATATCTTCAATGGCTGCTCTATTTCTTTTGGCATGTACTTCAGGAAGTATAATGGCATTGTTAAAAGGACAAGACGCTGGTCCCAACATAGTTAGGGCGTTAAAATTTCACACAATACCAGCATCGGCATTCATTGCTGGTGTCATGTTGTTCTATGCAGTAAGTATTTCTCTTGTTGTGATATGGCATCAGGGAATGTTGTTGCTGCATTTGCTGATAGCATTAGCCATTACAATAATAACATCTCTGCTGTTGCTGCCAACATGTTACAGCGGAATGAAATATATGGCAGAAGACGGTATTAAGTATAGAAGCATTATTTCGAAAAACTATTTCATTGGCATACGTTTCTATGGCAGGCTGTTCATCACCATCTTTGTCTCACTGCTCATAGGCATAATGCTTGCCATGCTTCTCGCAGCACCTTTATGGGTGGTTACAATTGCAAGCCTCCAGGATTCTCTCGGTATGTATTTCGGAGACCTGTCTGGTATGCCACAGACTGCCCCACTGCTCATATTCACTGGCGCATTCATCGCTTTCGCAGCATGTTCCCCGGTGTGGCTGTGGCAAATGTTCTGTATATACTACCAATATGGTTCAATAAGTGCGAGCCAAACGGAAAGGTAATCGGAAGTGTAACATCATTCATATACGGTGTTGTCATGTATGCCAGCATCGCGCAATGCTTCAATGCGTTCCACGCACGTTCCGCATTTTCCGCAATGGTGTACCCCACCCTTATAACAGCTCCATGTTTTTGAATAATCTATGCCGAGTTTTTTACCACGCCGTGCTATGTCTGCCTTGGTTATGCCTGTATATGGTGCAAGAATTTCTATTCCCAGGAATGTCCCAGTTTTTGTGGCCTCGCTCATTGCATTCACAAATTCCGGACGACAGTCCGGATATATGGTGTGGTCGCCGCCATGATTAGCCATCATTACATACTTAAGATTGCGACTTTCAGCAATTCCTGCAGCAATAGATAGCATGATCCCGTTTCGGAAAGGAACAACTGTTGATTTCATGTTGTCCTCAGCATAATGCCCTTCTGGTATAGCTTCTGCCCCGTCAAGCAGCGAACTGTTGAAAAACTTTGGCATGAAAGCGAGGTCTATAGTTATGTGTTCAATGCCCAACTGCTCACAGTGCCAGCGTGCAAATGGTATCTCACGAGCATTGTGATTGCTTCCGTAGTTGAACGAAACACCAAGTGCGATACGGTCTTTGTATTCATAGAGCAGCGTTACGCTGTCCATTCCTCCACTGACTATTATAATACTGTCCTTTTCCATGATAATGTTGTTTGTGTTGCAAAGGTATTGATTTTCCTGCAAAAAACAAAACTATTTATGAGGGTGTGTCATAATTGACTATGGTCATTTATGGCGCACCCTCTTTCTGTATA
>OITM01000126.1_pt1 | contig 24776 bp, 22 predicted proteins | sample 1586711 | NCBI WGS metagenome assembly OITM01 (sample SAMN02675049, study PRJEB24791) | human gut metagenome, SKBSTL061 | isolation source: stool | host: Homo sapiens | place: USA
TACCGCTTGTAGTCATTTCCACAGCAAAAGGTGTCGCTTGTTGCTCCTCACTCATACTGTCGATGAGCTCCCACATCTTCACAAATTGTTGATTAGCAGATGTCATCAAATCCGCTTTTGTTGTAGCTCTTGCCATATCTCTTTATCCTTTGTTTGTCTCAAAGGTAAGAAAAAGCAGATTGTCTGTAAGGAACAGTTCCACCGAGCTATGTATCGCTCCACCATAAGTAAAGCGAGACCGATCCAGGAGTGTAGCCCCATCTGGTAGCAACCGTTTATCCTCGTTCAGCTCTTCATAACCGCAAAGAGCGGATAGTCCCAAGTAACCAAAGAGATTCTTCAGTGCCAATGCGCCTTGGCACTGCAGTGCCATATGGGTGAAACTCTAGTGCCAACCCCACTTGGCACTGCAGTTTCATACGGAAGAAACTGTAGTTTCATAGGCAGGAAACTCCAGTGCCATGGGTAGGAAACTGTAGTGCCACACGGATGGCACTGCCGAGAGCTCCTTGTGAGCGAAAGATTTAGTACCTTTGGGCTAGTGAAATGAGCGAGAGTTCGTCCATTTGGTTACTTGTATCGCTTTGATTCAACGGACGCACAGACCGTGCGTCCCTACAAAGGGTTACTTGTCTCTTTTTGACTACTCCGATACTCTCCAACTACCTCTTCTGACGATGGCAAACGAAAACCTCGCCCGTGCCCAGCGGGCTAAGAACGATGAGTTTTACACTCAGTACCAAGACATAGAGCGTGAGCTACAAGCTTACATCAATTACGACCCCGACCTCTTTCGTGACAAGACGGTGCTCTTGCCGTGCGATGACCCCGAGTGGAGTGAGTTCACACGTTACTTCGCGCAGCGCTTTGGTGAGCTGGGGCTCCGCAAGCTGATCAGCACGAGCTATGCCCCCGATAGCAAGCGTCTCAGTACGCCTTGTCAGCCTACGCTCTTCGAGCTGGACGCTCCGCAGTATGACCCTGACAAGACGAATGTGCGGGGGAAGATATTCACCCTCTCGGAGGATATCACGCACGACGGCAAGGTCGACCTCGCCGACCTGCAGTGGAGCTATATGGAGGGCGATGGAGACTTTCGCAGTGAGGAGGTGTGTCGCCTGCGTGACGAGGCGGACATCATCGTGACCAATCCTCCCTTTTCGCTCTTTCGTGAGTTTGTCGATTGGATCTTTGAGGCTGAGAAAGACTTTCTCATCATTGGCAATATGAATGCGATTACCTACAAAAACATCTTCCCTCGCATCGCTGCTAATGAGATGTGGCTGGGGGTTCACAATGCTTCTGATATGGTCTTTGCAGTTCCTGAAGGTGCATATGTAGCCCCTAAAGACAAAGAGAAAGCCGAAAAACTGGGATACGTAGGCAACTACACTCGACTTGGTAATTCTTGTTGGTATTCGAACCTAGAGCATGGACGACGCCACGAGAAACTAAAGCTGATGACGATAGAGGAGAACCTGCGCTACAGTCGGCACAAGGAGATCAAGGGGAAGAGCTTTGAGGAGGCATACCCACGCTATGACAACTACGATGCTATCGAGGTGGGCTTTACCGATGCTATCCCGAGCGACTATGACGGAGTAATGGGGGTGCCGATCTCGTTCCTCGACAAATACTGCCCCGAACAGTTTGAGATAATAGGAGCTACGGAGAGCGAGGGCAAAGGTTTTAGCCGTGGCTTATGGGACTCCACTAGTGGAGTGACGCAACCCGTTGTCTGCAGAGAGAGAGAGAGAGAGAGAGAGAGAGAGAGAGAGACAGCGGCTCTACAAGCGTATCTTCATCCGCTCTGCGCATAGCCGGACACGAGAAGTATGATCGTCCCTATGTACAGGGACGCAGGCTTTACTTTCGCATTTTCATTCGCCCCCGCCAAGCCAGCACATCTGTAGCAGGGGCGAACGAAGCATAGAAACACCATAACCCTTAATACCATGAGACAAGAAATAGTTAACGTAACAGCACCCACGGAGTACCCAGTCTGCACCTCTGAGAGTTGCTCGCAGCGCACGCACTGTCTGCATGCGCTGGTCGCTCCCGAGGTGCTGGGTAAGTCACGGATCTATCCGCTGATCAATGCGCACCACCCCGACTATCAGGAGGGTACTGCCTGCGCCTTTTACCGCTCAGACACACCAGAGCGGTATGCCAGAGGCTTCGCCCGAGCAATGAATGAGTTGAGCCGGAAGAACTACGACGCCTGCACCAATTATATGATAGGGCGTAACTCGAAGACGCAGTTTTACCGCTTGAAGCGTGGCGACCTACCGCTCTCTCCTAGGGAGCAGCGTGAGATCGTGGAGACACTACGCTCCTATGGGTATGAGGGTGATGAGCCCTTTGACCGCTATGAGATGCGCTATACTTGGTACTAACTACAGAGAGGCAGCTTATGAAGACTACACTACACACAGAGTACACGGTGGAGGATATATGCCGTGGCTTTACCTATGATGAGAACGAGGGCAAGGGGCTCTATGGTATGAATGGCAAGCTGACGATACAGCCTGAGTACCAGCGCAACTATATCTACGGTGACGGCAAGAAGGATCTTGCAGTCATCGAGTCTATCCTCAAGGGCTATCCTATCGGTCTGATCTACTTTAACCAGCGGGAGGATGGTCAGCTGGAGGTCTTAGATGGTCAGCAAAGGATTACGTCGCTGGGGCGGTTCCTCAATGCTCAGTTTAGCATCTTGCTCGGAGCAAACAAGATCCCATTTACTTTCAAAGCTCTAGCGGAGGACCTACAACGGAAGATCCTAGATACTCCACTCCTTATCTATATATGCGAGGGGACGGAGAGCGAGATCCGTGAGTGGTTTCAGACGATCAACATAGCAGGTGTACCGCTCAATGATCAGGAGCTGCTGAATGCGGTCTACTCGGGTCCCTTTGTGACGGCAGCCCGCAAGGTCTTTAGCAATAGTGGCAATACGAACGTCCAGAAGTGGGAGAACTACATACGTGGTAATGTAAAGCGTCAAGACTACCTCGCCACGGCTCTAGACTGGGTGAGCCAGGGGAATGTCAGAGAGTATATGGCGGCGCATCGCCACGATGAGGGGATTACGGAGCTACAGAACAACTTCAACAGCGTAATCGCCTGGGCGGAGACGCTCTTCTACACGGAAGTGCCACACTTCAGAGGGGTGGCTTGGGGTAGGCTCTACGAGACTTACCACAATACGCCTTATGACCACGACAAGATACACGCTCGGCTTGCAGAGCTACTAGCGGACGAGGCGGTGCGTAAGAAGGAGTGTATCCCTGAGTACCTACTGGGTGGCGAGGTGGAGCCACAGCTCTTGGAGATACGTCTCTTTGACGACTCGACGAAGCGGAGTGCCTACGAGCGTCAGACGCAGGAGGCTAAGGCGCACGGGGTCTCTAACTGCCCAGCTTGCGCCTTCGGTGAGGGCAAGAACAAGGAGCGGATATGGAGTCTCAAGGATATGGACGCAGACCATATCACGGCATGGAGCAAGGGGGGCAAGACGACATCGGACAATTGTCAGATGCTCTGCAAGACGCACAATAGACAGAAGGGGAATAGGTGAGCCCCTGAGATTGTGCTGTGTTGAGATACTCCTGTATCCACTCTTCGTTGATTTGATTACTACGACTGTAGCGTGCTAGAGAGTGCATATTTCTAGCCTGCTTCTCAAAGCGCTGTAAGTTAGCCTCGCTATCTTCAATGAAGATGTATTGATTGTAGATATGGTTGCAGGGGAGCATCAGCCCCACTGGAGAGGCAAAGGAGAGGCGGCAGTCTGAGCGGTCTGTTGATAATCGTTCATAGCGACCATCGGTACTGACCGTAGTGGGTAGATCATCCGTATCAGAGAGCGTATGTAGGCACAGCATATTGTCTCCCACACGTACAAGGTCTGCCCCTAGACGTATATCCTCCAATGTGCCGTGTCTGCTATCTGATAGAGAGAAGTAGCGATCTAATAGAGCAGCTTGCTCCCTAGAGCCAACCAGCTCATCCTCGCTCATTCGAGCCAGCTTTATCAATTCGGATTCATTGATGATGCGTTCGAACTGATCCACCGACTCCATAAACTTCACCATCTCCTCTTCGTTGGTAATCTCTTTAGGGAGTAGATGACCTCTACAAAGCGTTGAGAAGCTACTCTGCTGTGCCATACGCTGTCTATTGCTCTTCGTGATAAAGAGGTAGACGGTATGGTTTAGATAGGGTCGCTCATTGAAGTGTCTCTCAGAGGCACGAGCGAGAAAGCTCAAAGGCTTTTCTTGACCACGCTTGCAAGTCGTATGGTAGCACTCCTTGATGAACCAATCTTGCTTGTGAACGATCGTGAAATTGGGGAGCACCTTGATGGCTTTATGCCAAGTAGAGTGCATCGTCTCATACTCTGCAGATGTGACTGTAAAAAGCTCGGGTAGCTCCACTCGGAAAGCAACCGTCACATCAGCATCCTTACTGACAATGCACCCATGCTCTACACTCAGCAAGGGGAACTTTGACTCTAAGGTGGTTATCTTGCTTCTGTTTCTCATCATCTAGCGCTATTGAGTTGGTGAAAAAGCTGATAGACCGAACGGCGGTTCAAGAGATACCTCGGATGTTTTCTTATAGCTCCTCGCTTCATCAATCCATATTGACCATACTTGCGATTCATGGCGAACGTTTGCCACACCACAACGGTGGCACCCACTACGCCTATGCCCAAGCAGATGATCTGACTGATGCCACAGAGATAGAGAATCACTACAAGGATGAAGATACCCAGTAACCCTCCTGCAAATAAGAAGAGGTAGTGAGCCTTCAAGCCCTTGAACTCCACCGTCCGACCGACTCCTTTATTTACTTCCCAACTAGCCATTAGAGGAAGAAGCTACGCAGGATGGTTGCAGCTACGATGAGGAAGATACAAGCTCCGAACCAGCTTGCAGCTGTCTTGCTCGTATCGGGGTCTCCTGAGCTAAACTTATTGTACACCTTGACACCGCCTATCAAGCCCACCACTGCCCCAATGGCATAGATGAGCTTGGTCGCTGGGTCAAAATAGGAAGTGACCATCTTGGTCGCTTCGTTGATGCCCGCCATACCATTGCCTTGGGCAAAGGCTGTCGCACCTGTCATCATCAAGGTCAGGGCAAGCATCGCTAGCCGTTCCTTGCTAATCATTCGTCTGTTCATTGTCTGTCGTTATATCAAGTTGTTAAAGAATAATCTTGCTGTTCTATTGTTGGGTTACAAGTAGTAAGAGAGCGGTTTCTCTTCTTCACCCGCTTCTGCCTCTACTTGGGAAGGTGCAGGTTCCTCTTCTAGCTCTTCAGCTTTCCGCAAGACTGCAAAGAGATTGCGGTGAGCTTCCTCCACTTCTAGCGTGTACTCTTTGAGCCGATCCATAAGCTCCGTTCCTCGCAAGGTGCGGAGCGTCTGGCACAGCTCCTCTTCATTTTCATTAGTCAGTGAATCCTCTTGCTTACTCCATTGGCTAATACGAGATAAATCTCTTGCTAGGATGGCGGTCGGGGAGAGTTCGGGCAGTGCCTCGCTGGCAATCTGTAACTCCTCCCGCAGGATGCTCTCCTCATCTGGATCCTCCATCGTGTAGGCAACTTGTATCTCGTTTTCTGCCTCAGGAATAGTTTCGCTTTCCGCTTCTAAAGGATCTGTAGCGTCATCTCTTGGAGTTGACTTATCACTATCTAACTCTGCAAATGTAGCGGGATTATCGTCCGCTTTTTCAGACGAGGAACTCTTAGGAACCATAGGGAAAGATGAGGAAACAAAAGGCTTGCTCTTGCCGACCAGTTCGTCTCTCACAAGCTCCTTACGCTCTTGATTGGAGTCTGCTTTTTCCGTCTTCTCTTTCTTGGCTGCAGCCTTTCTTATAGGGTCTTGCTTAGAGCTGTTCAAGAGTCTCCGCCAATATGTGATGCCAAAGATCACCCACACAATCCCTAATAAGAGCAGTAAGCATCTCAATGTCTCTTCAATCATAGGTCAATAGTCTTATCTCGTCTCCGCTGAGAGGCGATTTGGTTTAATAGCTCCTGGTGCGTTTTCAAGTGATCCAGTATGATGTTCTCAATATAGCTTGTGATGGAGGTCTCTACACGGAGGTCACTCACCACATTTCGAAGTAGCTGTAGCACTTCGGTATGAATGCTGAAGCCAGACTTGTTGCGTCCGTCTCGTACAGATATCAGGAAACGCTCTTCGTACGCTGCAAACTCTAATGTCGATGAGCAACTCCTAGGAGTAGACTTCTTTTTGGAGCTGTGACGCTGGGATGCTTGAGGAGAGGTGGTCGGAGTTGAGGCTGTTGTCTCCTCAGTCTCTGAGACGGCATTACACTCATCTTCAAGCGTTGGATTCTCTTCAAGCGTTGGATTCTCTTCAAGCGATGGTTCTTCATCCAAATCTATCGGCTCATCAAAGTCTGGGATATTATCTGCGGTACGCTTGGTGACCCCTATATTCGCCATCTCTCTCATCTTAGCCTGGAGCAGTCGCTCTCGCTGTTCTTTAAGTGAGCTCATAAGCTTGTACCTTATTGTAGACCTAGCTTCTGTATCACCTCTTCGACCCATTCATCCACACCTGTCTGAGGGCGTAGCGTGGTAGCTGGAGGTAGGTAAGAGCAACGAAAGACTCCCTTGACACCCCCTTGAGCTAGCTCACGACTGAAGCGAACAGAATGGTAGATACGAGTGCCTAGGATCTTCAAGCCCTGCTCTTGGGCATGCTGACTGAATAGGTCGATGACCATAGTGCTGGCACTGCGATTTACCTTGTTCCAAAGCAAAAAGAGATCTTGGATTTGAGACTCTGCAAAGCCTACACCTAGCTCTTGGATCGTCTTGGCATATGCAAAGCTTGATGCCAACGATTGCGGGTCAGCCTCTATGGGGGAGATGATATAGTCCATCATAATGGATAGCTCCATCATAGCACTGGTAGCCACATGACCTGGAAAGTCGAATATGACGAGCTGGGGAGCTGTCGGTGCTTTACTCAAGTATTGCTCTGTATTGCTTATTGCCTGCTCTAGATTACTTCGGATAATCTGGTAAGACTTCTTCCCATATTGGGCAAGTCGCTCGTGGAGTGCCTTCCCTATATCTGGAGAGGTTCCAATAAGATCTCTGTCACGCTCTCGGAGCTTGAAAAATGACTCCTGCGTGCCATCGCAGTCCACTACGACAAGAGGGATATCTTTCTCGTAGTATAAAATAGATGCTAGCACTTCGGCTAGCGTACTCTTACCGACTCCTCCCTTTTGTGAAGCGAAGCCTAAGTAGAGCGGGCGGCTGTTTGATCTGTCCATATTGTTCTTTGGTTACTACTTATGTTATAAGCCTATGGGGCGATTGTTTCACTCTAAATCTGATTCAAGAATTAGGTCTCAACTTTACTCTTGACTTAACTCAAGAGTTGGGTTTTGACTCAACTCAAAATTGACTCAGCTCAAGAGTTAGGTCTTGACTTAACTCAAAATTGACTCAGTTCGAGAGCTAGGTTTTGACTCAACTCAAAATTGACTTAGCTCAAGAGCTAGGTCTTGACTCAGTTCAAAATTGACTTAGCTCAAGAGCTAGGTCTTGACTCAACTCAAAATTGACTGAACTCAAGAGTTAGGTTTTGACTTAACTCAAGACTGAGTTTGGTTGCAAAATAACTAGCTCTTAACCTAAGTCTCAACCTCTAGTGAAGTATGAGGAAAAGGAGTGAAATCACAGGAATGTCGTTTATAGTGAATTAGTTACAAGGTCGCTGTAACTTTGCAGGCAGATAGAAGTCGTGGAGCTTTTCTCCCCGAAGCAGACACCCCCGTGGGGTGGATACTTCATCGTATCACTTCTTGATATTGGCAAGGTGTGTCTTTGTAACACAAACCGCAGTTTGTAACACAAAGACCCTTGCCCCGAAGGGGAGATGAATTACTCCAAAGTCGTAATTAACAGAAGAAACAACAGATGAACGAGCAGACAGAAAGAGATCGTAAGCGAAAAGAGCTGAATAAGCCTCGCTGGGACAACTGGCACGTACGCTTGCCTGACCCGAAAGACCAGCAACGGGCGATTGAGTTGTTCCATAAGTCAGGGGCGGAAACGAAGTCCGACTTTGTGCGGGCAAGGATATTGGGGGAGCATTTCAAGGTGATAACGGTAGATAAGTCTGCTGTGGAGTACTATCGTAAGCTCTCCGAGTTGACTGCCCAGATACACAAGATAGGCGTGCTGTATAACCAAGCTGTACGAGCCATCAACAGCTATCATAGCGTGAAGACAGCTCAGATACTGCTTGAGAAACTGGAGCAACTATCAGCTCAGATTATTGCTTTGCAGGAGCAGGCTATCTCTCTGACCATTGATTACCGCAAGTAATGATTGCCAAGATTTCAGCAACGGAGAACCTCGGGGGGGCGCTCGGCTACAACTTCAAGAAGGTGAATAAGAAGGAAGAGACACTCCTACTGGCACATGGCTTGTACCAAAACAGAGCCGGCGAATATACGATGTCGGAGGTGCTTGCAGATATGCAGGCATTGATACCCGAAAAGTGTCGAACAAAGAAAATGGTCTTCCATTGCTCGCTCAATCCGCATCCAGACGAGAAGCTATCCGATGAGACGCTCTCGCAGATAGCTAAGGAATATATGGAGGCTCTGGGCTATGGCAAGCAACCCTACATTGTGTTCAAGCACAATGATATCGCCCGTGAGCATATACACATCGTATCGCTAAGGGTAGATGGTGAAGGTCGAAAGATCAATGACAAGTTTGAAGGCAGACGAAGCAAGAAAATTACGGATGCGCTGGAGAAGAAGTACCATCTAATTCCCAGCACAGAAGTTACAGACAATCCACTACAAGAGCTCTCAAAGGTGGATATGGCAAAAGGAAATATCAAAGAGCAGGTAGCATCTATAGCTCGTTCTGTGCTGAAGCATTATCGCTTCTGTTCGTTGGGAGAACTCAATGCCATTCTCGCTCAATACAATCTTGCCGTAGAAGAAGTCAAAACAGAGTTTCGAGGGAAGAAGTACGATGGACTGGTCTATGTACCGACTGATGATAAAGGCGATAAGGTAAGTACACCCATCCATGCCTCGGAGATCGGTCGTGGTGTGGGCTATACAGCCGTGCAGAATAGGATGCAACAATCTAAGCAAGCTATCAAGCCTCTGGTACCAGCCGTAAGGGAGAAAGTCCTACAAGTAATGCGTACCTCTCCCCAGACAGAGGAAGCTCTGCGACATCGATTGGAGGAGCAAGGTTTGCGAATAGTTATCCGAAAGAATGAGAGTGGGCGTATCTATGGTATTACGTTCATAGACGATGCGAATGGCATTGCGCTCAATGGCTCCCGACTAGGCAAGGGGTACTCGGTCAATACATTTAATACCTACCTCACCAACCCGACCTACAATCCATTTATGGATGAAACATTGTATGGCACTTATTCCTCTCAATTAAAAGAAGCCCCAACTGTTCAACCATTACAGTCTGATGCGGACGAGGGAGACAACCTTGTCGATGAGCTAGTAGATGACATTGTCGGTGAACTCCCGCTCGGTAGTAGCAACGATGATTGGAAAGAGGCGGCTTGGCAACGGAAACTTCGCAGGCAGAGCAAGGTTCATCTCAGACGAAGGAAGAGGTAAGTCAAGGCAGGGTATGATAAATAAGACGGCATCGCACTCTTCATGGAGAAAATCGGAAATAGAGACGGAGAAAAGAAGAAATCTCCACGGAAGGACAGAGTAATAGTTCGGAAGAATGAAATCAAACTTCGGAAGAATGGAATGAAACTTCCGAGGAAATAGATCGCCCCTCCGTGGAAAATAGAAAATGGTCACGTAAGTATCTACTGTTTTCTCTGTGAAGATACAGTTCAGTGAAAAGAGAAAGCAGCGAAGCCTACGCATTTGACTTTGACGAAATAGTGATTAGACAACGATTAAACAACAGATAACTATGGCACAAGAAGATGATTTGAGAGCATTGGGCAAGATTATGGACTTTATGAGAGGGATCTCTGTACTATTCCTGCTCATCAACTGCTACTGGTTTTGCTATGAAGCATTCCACACTTGGGGCTTGACGCTCTCGGTACTAGATAAAATTCTGATGAACTTTCAACGTACAGCAGGGCTCTTCTCCTCGATTCTCTGGACGAAGCTCTTTTGTGTGCTGTTCCTTGCTCTTTCTTGCTTAGGAACTCGTGGGGTTAAGGAAGAGAAGATTACTTGGGCTAAGATTTGGACGGTCTTAGCCATTGGGTTTGTACTCTTCTTCCTCAATTGGTGGCTGCTGGCACTTCCGATTGGAGTCGTTGGTGCAGCTTCGCTCTACATCTTCACGCTCTCTGTGGGCTATATCTGCCTGCTGATGGCTGGCGTATGGATGAGTCGCCTGCTGAAAAACAACCTTATGGACGATGTGTTCAATACGGAGAACGAGAGCTTCATGCAGGAGACAAGACTGATGGAAAACGAATACTCGATCAATCTCCCTACACGTTTTTACTATAAGAAGAAGTGGAATAACGGTTGGATTAACGTGGTCAATCCCTTCCGTGCCTCGATGGTGCTCGGTACACCGGGATCGGGTAAGTCCTACGCCATCGTGAACAATTACGTCAAGCAGCAGATAGAGAAAGGCTTTGCAATGTACATCTATGACTACAAGTTCCCAGACCTATCGGAGATTGCTTACAATCACTTACGAAATCACCTTGATGCTTATGAGGTGAAGCCCCAATTCTATGTGATTAACTTTGATGACCCACGTAAGAGTCATCGTTGCAATCCGATTAACCCTGCTTTTATGAGCGACATCTCCGATGCGTACGAATCGGCACATACAATTATGCTTAATCTCAACCGCTCGTGGATTCAGAAGCAAGGTGATTTCTTTGTGGAGTCTCCAATTATCTTGCTTGCAGCTATCATCTGGTTTTTGAAGATATACGAGGAGGGGAAGTATTGCACCTTTCCACATGCCATAGAATTCTTGAATCGACCGTATGCCCAGATATTCCCGATACTCACCTCTTACGATGAGCTGGCGAACTACCTTTCGCCTTTTATGGACGCTTGGGAGGGTGGAGCGCAAGACCAGTTACAGGGGCAAATTGCATCAGCGAAGATTCCTTTGTCAAGAATGATTTCACCAGCATTGTATTGGGTGATGACGGGCGATGACTTCTCTCTAGACATCAACAATCCTAATGAGCCGAAAGTGCTTGTGGTAGGGAACAACCCCGACCGACAGAACATATATTCGGCTGCGCTCGGCCTCTACAATAGTCGCATTGTGAAGCTCATCAATAAGAAGCATCAACTTAAGAGCTCGGTGATTATAGATGAGCTACCGACCATCTACTTTCGTGGTCTTGATAATCTGATTGCTACAGCTCGTAGTAACAAGGTCGCTGTGTGTTTAGGCTTTCAGGACTTCTCTCAGCTGACCCGCGACTATGGGGATAAGGAGAGTAAGGTGATACAGAACACCGTGGGTAATGTTTTTAGCGGACAAGTCGTGGGAGAAACGGCTAAGACGCTTTCTGAGCGTTTTGGCAAAGTGCTTCAGCAACGGCAGTCCATGACCATCAATCGAAACGACAAGTCCACATCTATATCTACGCAGATGGATAGCTTGATTCCTGCAAGTAAGATTAGTAACCTTACACAAGGTATGTTCGTTGGAGCTGTCTCAGACAATTTCGATGAACGCATCGATCAGAAAATCTTCCACGCTGAGATCGTTGTGGATGTTGCCAAGGTCTCTGCTGAAACGAAAGCTTACCAGCCTATCCCCATCATAGCGGACTTTACAAACGAAAATGGCTCCGACAGTCTGCGGGAGACTATTGAAGCCAATTATCGCCAAGTCAAGCAAGAGGTGCTATCCCTCGTAGACTCTGAGACTGCTCGTATCAAAGCTGACCCAACACTCTCTCATCTCATCAAAGAATGATTCGTAAAGATAGATGCCAATGCCTTCTAGGTTGCTATTGGCGGGATTACTAGAGGAATGCACTAGTTGGAAGTATGAATAATCATTCATCTCGCAGTTCTATCATGTCATAAATAACAAGAAGGCCGATCGGAAAATCCCTATTTTTAGGTATTGTGTGTTCTGAAAAACTTTGCGAATTTTGCTCGCAGAAGATAGGATTAAGTTGTTATTATGCAGACGACAAAGGAACATACACGCAGACTATTGCAAGATACAGCTCGAGAAGCGTTTCTAAGGAAAGGCTTCAAGGCAGTGTCTATGCGTGAGATTTCCAGACTGTCTGGTGTTGGGCTAAGCAACATATACAATTATTATCCCTGCAAGGATGATTTGCTGGCAATTGTCTTGCGTCCACTTTTCGAGGCGATGACTAATATACTGGAAAAACATAATTGTGATAAGAACCTTTCACTTGAGATCTTTACCTCAGAAGAGTATCTCCGTCAATCTATGCAAGAGGTAATGGGTGTGATTACTCGTTATCGCAAAGAGTTTAGGTTGCTATTTCTCGATGCTCGAGATACACGATTTGAAGACTATTGGGAGCGATGGATTGATAAAAGCACGATAACTGGAATCGACTATCTAGAAAGGATGAAAGAATTATATCCAGAGCTACATACTAGTGTTTCCCCTTTTTTCATACACTTCATCAGCTCTTGGTGGGTCAGTATGATGAGAGAGATTGCATTGCACGAGGAGCTCTCCTCCGAGGATATCGAATGCTTTATCGGTGAATACATCCTCTTCAGTACAGGTGGGTGGAAGCGACTTATGAAGGTAGATCATCAGAGAGGATTGTGAGCATTACATATGTTACTAGCAATGAAAGAATTACTCTTTGAAGAGGGCGTTGATGGGCTTTCTCACTTTGATGCTGATAAGTGTGGGCAAAGCCGTGGCAATGTCTATTGCACTAAAGCTTGGGACGAGTGGTCAATGACAATAAAGAATGAAATCAATGATACAGACTATCCAAATACAAAGTAGCGGGGGAATTTATTCTGGAGTCCTGCAGTATAAGAGATTTCATTTTAGGAAATCATCCTATCGAGCGAGTCGCCTACAGAGGCGGCTCGCTTTGTTTTTGAACAAAACGCTCTCCTGTTCTCTTTTGGACTATTGCCACTTAGGAGTAAAGACACTTCAAGATCAATATAACATGAAACGATATGAAAATAGAAAGAATTAACAATTGGTTTGCCTTACTTGGCAAAAGAATGATGCGTAATCGCTGGGTAGTGCTGGGAGGGTTTATCCTGATCCTTGCCATCGGCGTATCGGGACTTAGGTACTTCAAGGTAAGTTCCTCATGGGAAGACTACTTCCTCGAAGACGACCCGATGCTTGTCAAGACCGAAGAATTCAAGGAGATATTCGGGAATGACAACTTCGCAGCCGTGCTGACTAGGTGTGACAATTCGTTTACGAAAGACAATCTGGAGCTGATCCGTGAACTAACGAACGAGATGGTGGACAGCCTTTCGTACGCCGACAAAATCACCTCTCTTACTGACATCGAGTTTATGATGGGAGGCGAAGATGGTATCGCCATTGAGCAGATAGTCCCCGATACGATTCCTACGGATCCCAAGCAATTGGAAGAGATTCGTCGCAAGGCTTATATGAAACCTCACGTAGCAGAGCGATTAATTTCCAAAGATGGAACGCTATCGTGGATTATACTCAAGCTACGTACTTTTCCCGAAGACTCTGTTTGGAATAAGGGGAAGAATCCTATTTCTCCCGAAGTCCTTACGGGAAATGAACTAGATCATATTATTACCAAGGACAAGTACAAGGCACTTCATCCCAAAGGAACTGGGCTACCCTATGTAACAGCGATGAAAATGAAATGGATTGGGACGGAAATGCCACGTGTAATGGGTATCGCAACCCTCGTCTCCATTCTTATTCTTCTACTAGTGACACGTTCATTTAGAGGGGTCGTCGTCCCTCTTCTCACCGCTATCAGCTCCATCATCGTGGTGTATGGGGTGCTGGGATATGTTGGTATGACCATAGACAGCGGTATGGTATTGATCCCTATGTTGCTGGTCTTTGCCGTTTCCATTGCATACAATATTCACGTATACTCCTATTTCAAGCGTAGGTTCCTCATTCATGGAATAAGGAAACAAGCCGTAGAGGAAACGGTAGGGGAAATGGGGTGGCCAGTGCTTTTCAGTGCACTCACCACTTTCGCAGCCTTGCTTTCATTCCTCACCATTCCTATGCAACCGATGCGTTTTATCGGAATAGCCACCTCTTCGTGTGTGATGCTGTCATTTCTTTTCACCATTACCTTGATGCCCATTCTCCTCAGTTTTGGCAAGGACGGAAAGCCTCACCCCAAGGTACAGGAGACTGGTGGGCGATGGATGGATCAGAAGCTAGAAAGCTTAGGCAAGAGTGTACTCAGGCATGGCACCTTGATACTCGGGCTTACTGGGATTATCTCTGTAGTTCTTATTTACCAATTCACCAAAATAGAGACGGCTTTTGATGTAGAGCGAACGATGGGACGAAAGATTAATTACGTCAACAACCTATTGGAGGTAGGGGAAAGCGAACTTGGGTCTGTTTATACCTACGATGTAATGATTGACTTCCCAGAAGATGGATTGGCAAAGTCTCCGGCAATGCTACTGCGATTGGACTCCCTTGCACAGCATGCCAGTGGGTATAAGTTGACCAAACGAACAACCTCGGTATTGAATATACTCAAAGACCTTAATCAAACGCTCCATGACGGTAATCCCTCTTATTATACCATTCCCCATAACCCTGATGAGGTTGCACAGCTGTTGCTCCTTTACGAAAATGCGGGAGGTAGTGAAGCGGAGTATTGGATAGATTACGACTACCGCCGTCTTCGCCTGATGGTGGAGATGAATTCATACGATTCAGGGGAAACGGAGCGAGAGTTGAACGATATAATTGCTTACGCACAGGAGCTCTTCCCCAATGCAGCGGTCACTACCGTTGGAAGTATCCCACAGTTTACCGTAATGATGCAGTATATTGCACGCGGGCAAATGGTTTCGTTCGCCATTTCTCTCCTCATTATAGGTATACTGATGATGATCGTTTTCGGCAGTGTACGCATAGGACTTGTTGGTTTAATCCCTAATATCACCCCGGCACTGGTCGTTGGCGGACTAATGGGGTGGCTGGGCTATCCATTGGATATGATGACGGCTACTATTATGCCGATGATCCTCGGCTTGGCTGTGGACGATACCATACACTTCATCAATCATAGTCATCTTGAGTTTGACCGTAAGGGCAATTATAGGAATGCGATTCTTCGTTCATTCCACACTATTGGCACTCCAATCGTCTTGACAAGCGTAGTAATCTGTGCCAATTTCGCTGTATACACCACATCAGAGGCCCTCTCCTTTGTACATATGGGGATGCTATCCGTGGCAGGTGTCTTGTCGGCACTGCTTGCCGACCTCTTTGTGACGCCTATACTTATCAAGAAGTTCCATCTGTTTGGCAAGGAGACAAACACTATCAAAAGACCAAATAAACAAACAAACATAATTGAATCATAATGAGTAACACAAACAAACAGAAGAAGCCGTTGGTATTGAAGCGATTACTCCACTATGCGGGTGAGAAAAGGTATATGCTTCCGCTGGCGATGGTTTTCTCGGCCCTCTCGGGTATTTTGGTGCTGATGCCTATGGTCTATATCCATAAGATTGTCAGCGGGATTATCTTGAGTGGTAGTGTCGATGGGGGGACCATACGATACTACGCCATTCTGGCAGCGAGCTTTGCTGCAGCAGGAATGCTACTCTATTTCTGTGCATTAATGGTATCCCACCTCTTCGCTTTTGAGGTAGAGGCCAACATCATCAAACTCAGCGTGAAGAAGATGATGGCGAAACCTTTGGGCTTCTTTGCCAATCGTGAAAGTGGCAATCTCCGCAAGACGATTGTTGATGGGGCTGGAGAGACCCACACGATGCTGGCACATCAGTTGCCCGACCTCGCCATGACGATTGTTTCGCCCATAGTGCTATTGATCTTCTTCTTCCTTTTCGACTGGCGGCTTGGTCTAGTGAGCCTTATTCCGATGGTCATAACCATGCTATTGATGGCGACTATGGCGACCCCAAAGAGCAAGAAGTTGCGGGAAGAGTATTACGAGGGACTTGCCAATCTTTCTGCCGAATCGGTAGAATATGTGCGTGGCATCCCAGTCGTAAAGACCTTTGCCCAGAGCGTGGAGAGCTTCGATCGTTTCTACTCACTCATCGTAAAGCTGAAAGATTTCGTGGTGCGGTGGAGCATGGGGTTCAAGAATAAGATGTCGCTGTACGAAGCCATTTCAAGCTCTACGGCATTCTTCTTGGTGCCTGTTGCCATTATGATGATCACCTCGGGAGCTGATATGCGAGAGGTGCTGGGCAATTCCGTTATCTATCTATTAATAGGGCCTGTGTTCGGTGTCTTTATGATGCGAAGTGCCTCCATGCAAAACTTCATCTACTTCGCAGAGTTGGCGTTGGATAAGATTGACACAGCTTTGGGTTATGAAGACCTCACTTACGGCGAAGCAATAGCTGTTGGAGAGGGCTTGGAGTTCAGAAACGTCTCCTTTTCATACGGAAAAGACAAAGTGCTGGACAATGTATCGTTCAAGGTGAACAAAGGTGAGACTGTTGCCCTGGTGGGAGCTTCGGGAGGAGGTAAGACCACCGTGGCACGTTTGGCAGCTCGCTTCTACGATGCCGATGAGGGCGATATCTTCATTGGAGGTACCAGTATCAAGGAGTATAAGAAAGAGGCCTTGAGCCAAAAAGTAGCTTTTGTATTCCAAATGTCTAAGCTCTTTAAGATGAGCCTAAGGGAGAACTTATTGCTAGGTAACCCCAACGCCAGCGATGAGGAGATAGAGCAAGCTCTCGTCAGAGCTGGAGCCAAAGAGATTGTCGATAATCTAGAAAAGGGCTTGGATACCGTATACGGCACTAAGGGCACCTATTTTTCAGGTGGCGAGATCCAACGCCTTTCTATCGCAAGGGCTTTCCTGAAGAATGCCGACTTTGTGATACTTGACGAGGCAACCGCTTTTGCAGATCCTGAGAACGAGCATATCATTCAAGCCTCGTTCAAGGTACTATCAAAGGATAAAACCACCCTGATGATCGCACATAGGCTCTCCACAGTGGTCAATGCCGATAGAATCCTAGTAATGGAGAATGGCAAAATCGTGGAAAGTGGTACGCATAATGAATTATTAACCCTAGGCAGTGTCTACAAAAAGCTGTGGAGCGAGTATCAAAAAGCCGCCAATTGGAGAATAGGAGGTGACAATGAATAAGTTCTTTAAGCAAAAATACGCTATGTCGGAGCAGGGTGCGAAGAACCTGCAGAAGTCTATCTTCTCGCATACCATCCTAAATCTGACCAAGATGTTTCCGCCCATTATCGGATTTGTCTTTTTATTCCAGTATTTGGGCAGTTTGGAGGGTATTCCTGCACCAGTAGAGCTGACCCTAGTAGACTATATCGTCATCATCTTAGTGATGCTGTTGGTGATGTTTTTTGTGGCAAGGTGGGATTACGTACGCCTTTACGACAATGTCTATAATGAAAGTGCCAACTCACGCATCGATATCGCCAACCGTCTGAAGAAACTGCCCCTCTCATATTTCGGCAAACGTGATGTATCCGACCTCTCGGCGACGATGATGAGCGACCTGAATCTCTATGAGCAGATATTCTCACACTCCGTGCCGCATATTTATGCCACATCCATTTCCACGGTGATTATATCTGTAATGATACTCGATTATAATTGGCAGCTCGGATTGGCGGCATTGTGGGTCATCCCCGTCTCGCTACTACTCTTTTCGCTTTCCAAGATGAAACAACGGAATGATGTGAATGCCTTTGTGAAGAGCAGTCGTGACGTGCTTGACGACTTACAAGAGCAGATAGACCAGATACAGGAGATTAAGTCCTATAATCTGGAAGAGCGGACACTGAACGAGTTCTACCACAAGATGGATGGTAATACTAGAAATAAGGTAAGGATGGAACTCTCCGCCGGTATTGCCACCGCACTGGCTGGTATGCTGATGAAGCTCGGAATCGTCTCGGTGGCGATTGTCGGTGCCAACATGCTGATTGCCGGACAAATCAATATTCTGGTCTATATCGCCTACCTCATCCTCACGGCAAGCATCTACGTGCCTATAGAGGGCATTCTGTCCTTTATGGCTATGATCGTGACACTCGATGGTGTGGTGGCACGTATCAAGGAGATCAAGACTATGCCTATTCAGGAGGGCAAACAAGAGATGAACCCTAGGGATTATAGTCTAGATTTCAAAGATGTAGTATTTGGTTACGAGGATTATACCGTCATCAACGGCGTGAACTTCACTGCGAAACAAGGCGAGGTGACAGCATTGATTGGGGCTTCGGGAAGTGGCAAGACCACGCTGACCAAGTTGGCGGCTCGCTTTTGGGACATACAGCAGGGCAAAATCCTGCTCGGTGGCGAGGACATTAGTCAGATAGATCCCGAAACACTGCTCAAGAACTACGCCATTGTCTTTCAGGATGTAGTGCTATTCAATGCCAGTATCAAAGACAACATTCGTATCGGCAAGAAAGGAGCGACGGACGAGGAAGTGACTCGTGTCGCCAAAATTGCCCGCTGTGATGAGTTTATCGATCGTATGCCTGATGGTATTGATACCGTCATCGGGGAAAACGGCGAGCGACTTTCTGGTGGAGAACGCCAGCGGATCTCCATTGCCAGAGCCCTCCTAAAAGATGCACCCATCATCTTGATGGATGAAGCCACGGCCTCGCTAGATGTGGAAAATGAAAGCCTAATACAAGAGGCTTTGTCAGAGCTGATCAAGGAGAAGACAGTCATTGTTATCGCTCACCGCATGCGTACCATTCGTGGAGCCGATAAGATCGTGTTGCTCCATCAAGGTAAGATTGAAGCAATGGGTACGGATGCAGAGTTGCGGGTGCAATCGGCTACTTACAGGAAGATGCTTGAAAAGTCAATGGGATAAATCAACAACAAAATATCAATCATGATGAAAAGAATTATTTTAGCAAGTTTGGTGGTATTGGCTTTTGCCGCCACTGCAATGGCTCAGACGGGCAGAGAGATTGCCCAAAAAGTAAAAGACCGTCCCGATGGCGATACCCGTCAATCGGAATTGGTCATGAAACTGATCAATAAGCGTGGGGCGGTACGCGAGCGGAAGCTTATCTCTTACTCCATAGACGTGGGAGCGGGGAAAAAAGACCGTAAGAGTATCATGTTCTTCCTATATCCCGGAGATGTAAAAGGGACGGGCTTTCTCACTTGGGATTACGACAATCCTAATAAAGACGATGACAGATGGCTCTACTTGCCCGCGATGAAGAAAACCCGCCGCATCAGTGGCTCCTCTGCTAAGCAGGATTACTTTATGGGCAGTGACTTCACCTATGATGATATGGGCAGTCGCAATGTAGACGAAGACTCCCACCAGTTGCTGGGCGAAGAGACTATTGGCGGACACAAGTGCTGGAAACTGGAATACACGCCTAAAGACAAACGTGAGATCTACTCTAGAAAGGTGGCGTGGATTCGTCAAGACTGCCTTATCGCCGTTAAGGTGGAGTACTACGACAAGATGGGGAAGCTACACCGTCGCCTTGAATTGTCGGACATTGCGAAAGTTTCTGGTTTTTGGATTGCAAAAAAACTGCATATGACCAATGTTCAGACTAATCATCAGACGATTCTTGAGTTTAAGGATCCTAAGTTCAATACCCCTATGAACGAGGCTCAATTCAGTGTAAGCACTTTGGAAAAAGGCCGATTCTAATGACAGATACAACTAATCATTCAGCAAAATTCTTGTTGCTGTTTATTCTCTTCTTGCCCCTGCATATCGCATGGGGCCAAGAAGAGGTGGCTTCATCGTGGCAAGTCAAAGGATTTGTGGATACCTATCATGCCGTCCGATCCGAAAAACCGAACAACTTTATGTCTTCGCGCACGAGAATAAGGGGAGAGATAGGTAAAAGTTTTGAAGGCTCTTCGCTCTTTGTCTCATTCAACGCAACTTACAATGCATTATTAAAAGAGCGTACAGGTTTTGAACTGCGGGAAGCGTATCTTGACCATAGAGATGACCATTGGGGCTTTCGCCTTGGGCGACAATTGGTCATTTGGGGGGCGGCAGACGGTGTGCGTATTACCGACTTGGTCTCTCCTATGGATATGATAGAGTTCTTGGCACAAGACTATGATGACATTCGGATGCCTGTCAATGCCCTACGCCTTTTCGTCTTTAACGATAAAATGAAACTGGAACTGCTTGCCGTGCCAACCTTTGAAGGGTATAAACTCCCTACCGACGCAATAAATCCATGGTGCATTTTGCCCAAAGATAGCCCACTGCCTATTCTCTGGGAAGAAAACGGGAGCCACCCCAGTCTTCATTTTGCCAATATCGAGTATGGCGGAAAGCTCTCTTTTACCTTGCCTGGAGTGGACTTTTCGCTCTCCGCATTGCATACGTGGAACAAGATGCCCGTGTTTACGTATCGCCCTACAGATACCCACATTGTCGTTGCTCCGCAATACTACCGAATGGGATTTTTCGGAGGAGACATATCCAAACCTCTAGGGCAACTGGTATTACGAGGAGAAGCAGCCTTCAATGTGGGGAAGCATTTCAGCTATAGACCTGATGCGTCTGATCAAGAACAAAAGGGATTCAACACTGTGAATTATCTCGTGGGTATCGATTGGTATGCCCCCAAAGATTGGGTGGTGATGGCACAGTTTTCCTCTGAAAGCATCTTAAAGTACGAAGACCAGATTGCACAGCCGCATCACAATTCACTCCTTACGCTCAATGTGTCGAAAAAGCTGTTGGATAACACTCTACAACTCTCCAACTTCACCTATTTCGACCTCAATCATAAAGGTTGGTTTAGTCGATTTACTGCCGCCTACTCTCTGAATGACTTCATTCAGCTCTCTCTCGGGTATGATTGGTTTGGAGGCGATGAAGGCGTGTTCAGCGCGTACAAAAACAATTCAGAAGTATGGGCGAAGGCAAAATATAGCTTTTAATCGAATGTAATGAGCAAAGCAAACGACACCAGCTGAATAGCACAACAATAGAAACGCGACCCCACTCAGGGTATGTTCGTTGGGGCTGTCTCTGACAATTTCGATGAACGCATCGATCAAAAAATCTTCCACGCTGAGATCGTTGTGGATGTCGCCAAGGTCTCTGCTGAAACGAAAGCTTACCAGCCTATCCCCGTCATAGCGGACTTCACAAACGAAGAGGCTCCGACAGTCTGCGTGAGACTATTGAAGCCAATTATCACCAAGTCAAGCAAGAGGTGCTATCCCTCGTAGACTCTGAGACTACTCGTATCAAAGCTGACCCTGCTCTTTGTCATCTTGTGAAAGACTAGTGGATTCAAGCCAAGCATTGGTGAGCTTAATTGTCTGGCTCTTAGGGGCATCCTCTTCATTTAACTCATCAATTTGAACAATAATAGGTAGGTCAGCAACAATGCCAGAGAGAACACAAGCTCCTGCAGGTAGTATAGGGAGAGTTTCAACCGATAATTTATCCAAGTATGAAATAGCTTTTTCAACCATTTCTAGATCTCGATTGTTTACAAGTCTGTGAATTAGGTAATTATGAAGCTGAGATATAATAGTTGAAGATATATCTGAGGGTCTTTGGCTTGCAAGAGTAAGAAATACTCCGAACTTTCTTCCCTCCTTTATTATTTCCTCAAAAGTCTCTAAACGAAAATCTTTCCAAGATTCGCTTTCCCGATTTGATTCATATGACAGTATATTGTGAGCTTCGTCTATAATGATATTAAGAGATCTTGTTCCTGCTTCTTCCTTCTTGTATCCTTTATGCTCTTGATAACACATCATGGATAGTAGCAAAGGAAGTAGCTTTTTCATAGTGGTATTCACCTTGTCTAAATTAATAACGACCATTGGTTTACCCTTCTTCCACAAATCTGTTGAACAATTTTTCGTTGGAACTTCAACGACCTTGGAAAAGTCTCTACTAAGGCTATTTAGTTTATTTATGGCTGGAGCAATATGCTCGTTTTGAACTCTATTAGACAGTATGTCGTCAATAAGTTGGATGTATAAGAACTTCGTTATCCAGCTTATAAATTCTGAATCTACTTCGAGCTTGTCTATTGCTTGATATAGCTTTGTTTTTTCAATGAAGCAGACATTATTCGGGTCATTTAAGTAGCACGTCTCAGACTCTTTTTTGAAATAAAAGCAATTTGATTTTGAGTGCCTTCCAATATCTGAGCGCAAGTTGTCTTCAGAAGAAAGTATTTTCTCAAAATAAGCTAGTAGGGTATCTCCAGTGACCATATCTCCTATCTGGAGTGTTCTCTTTAATTGATCACGAAGTATCCTCTTGGTATCTTCTAATTGATCCTTTTGCTGTCGTCCCTTATTGTACGTTCTTAAAGCTCGACGAATAAATGGTTGTTGTGTCTTTTCTGTAGCATTGGATAGAATAAAAAATATTTCAGGAGTAAGAATTATGTCAGGACTCAACGTTATCTTCTTTCCATCATCTGTTTGAGTAGACAGATTGTATATAGTCTTTTGAGTTGTGATACTAGTCGAACTTGCATACTCTCCGTTGAAGTCAAAGAGTAGAAAACGTGCGTTTTTCTGAAAGCTTTCATATTCCCCGAAGTGGCTAAAAAGCTGTTTATAGAGAGATGCCAAAGTATAACTTTTTCCACTTCCTGTATTTCCAAAAATGCCAATATGGCTGGCAAATAATCTATTCACAGATACATCTATAGAGATAGTATTATCTGTCATTAAATGCCCTAATCTAATCGAGATGTCTTCTTTATCTGCGAAGTTGTGTATTCTCTGATATTCCGCTTGCTCCAAAATTAAGCATTCATTGCCTATTAGCGGAAGCTCTTTTATGCCTTTTTTGTAATCTCTCCCTTGGAAGTGACCAACTAGCTGTATCGATAAGAACCTTGCAATTCTATCACTTGGAATCGTATAGTTATCTTGAGAGGAAATTTCTTTAATGTACTCCTTCTCAATTTTTCCAATTAGACAATCAAACCCTTTTAGGATTTTAATGTAGCTTCCAACTGAAACATTCTTAAGTAACTCTCCCTGATAGATTAAATGTGAAAGATTTTTATCTCTATCGACTCGGACGGATACCACTCTTCCATCAACAGATGATACAACGCCGATTCTAAAGATTGAGTTTTTTGTGAGATGATGTTGTATATCTTCGAGGTCGTTTTCAGACTCAGAATATCCCATATTTGATTGGTTCAAAAACATATGTGTTCATTGATTGTAAGTCAAAACAAGTAAGGTCTTTTAGGAACTTCTTAAACTCATCGTCTTGAGAGTCTTTATAGTCACTAGGAGATAAAATCAAGATGTTGTTATTGCTAGTACTTCCTCCTTTTTTCAAATTCTCACTAATTGAGTCTTTCGCTGTGTCGTCATAAGCAAATATAATAATTAGGAGAGTTGGGTTGGATGCTGCCGCTCTTACTGTTATTTGAGCAATATGCTCATCCGCAAAAGAGAAGCCAGCAACTATTAAACATGTAGAGACCCGTTCTAGAGCATTCGAATACAAACGCATTAGCTCATAAAAATGAAGGTCTAGAACCGTTTCTTGAAATTTAGTCTTCCTCGGATTCACCATAACGAGCTGCTTATAGTTGTCACGAAATAGTCTCATCATATTGGTTTCTTTATACTTTCCCTCCTTAACACAAGAGGTTGCCTTATTTTTAATGTGTTCAAAAGATAGCTCAACCTTTTCGTCTAGTTCTTTCTCCTCATAGCCCTCTGTCAACTCTCTTTCAGCAAGTTCAACACACCGATATTTTTCGGGATCTTGAGCAATGCTGTTGACAACATTCTCTAAAACATTAAGGCTTGAGTCATAGACAATATCATCCGTGTTAGGAGATACTTTCCAATTGATGGAACCATGTATTTTGAGATAATTGAAGCTCGGCACCATTGATTGATTCTGGTACAAGGGGCTAACCTTAGAAATGATTGTGCTAAAGGTTTCTTCCCTAAAAACGGGATTTATCATTCCCTTAAAGCCATTGTTGAATTCGATTCGTAGACGTTCTGCTGCTTCTTCTACAAAGGGGTCTATGTTTGTTGTGAATATATTGACTTGCTTGTTAAGTTGTCCTCTCCTGAAATAGTACACAGTTGGGAAAGCCAACCCCAACAACAATGAAACAAGAAAAAAGTAACCGAGGACGAAAGGGATATCCCCTAGATTTCAAGTGGAGAGTCATCGACGACCTCCTAGCCACTGGCGAGAGCATCGCCACCACCAGCCAACGCTACGGCATTACCACACGCACCATTCAAAATTGGTTGCGTACCTTTGGTGTAGAGTTACCCAACCAAAGCACTATAAGCAAGACAAACAAGAACAAAGCCGTAGATCCAGAGTACGCTGAACTCAAGCGCGAAAACGCTCGCCTCAAAGCAGCCCTCTTCCATGCTGAGAGCAAGGCCTTAGTCAATAAGACACTACTCGAAGAGGTCTTGAATCGCTACCATATTGATTTAAAAAAAAAGACCGATTTGTAGCCGTGAGACAGCTTGAATCCGCCAAAGTGAGAGATCAAAAGCTCTCCATAACCTACCTTTGTCAGCTGTTAGAA
>OITM01000139.1_pt1 | contig 23715 bp, 28 predicted proteins | sample 1586711 | NCBI WGS metagenome assembly OITM01 (sample SAMN02675049, study PRJEB24791) | human gut metagenome, SKBSTL061 | isolation source: stool | host: Homo sapiens | place: USA
TCGGTGGAAATGAATTATCAAAGTAAAGGCGATTAAGGGGGGTAAAACGAAATGCGATAAATAGAGTTGTGGGGAAGAATAGTAATAGCTTTGATAAATAGATAGTTACGTATTGATAGGAGAGGGGAGAAGCAAAAACGAAAAGTTTACTCTGCTTTACTTTGGCTTTACTTTGGACTTTACTTTGAACGGTTTGAACACCCGTCAACTTTACATGGCAATGGAGATGTGATAAACGGAGTAGAGTAGGGTAGGAGAGATTGCGGTACATAGGCTGCGAAATGCTTTATTTAGGCGTTTTGCAGCCCTTTTTGTGCTTTATAGATAGATTGCTTCTCTCTTTTGGATAGTTGAAATTTAGTGCTCAAAATAGCGAAAATAGGATGGGGGAGGAGAGGGGTGATTTTAGTGGGAATATTTCGTCTTTTGAAGCTTGGTTATGCAGTTGGTTATGCGTTTGGTTATGCAAATTTGTCAAGAAAAAAACGAAATGTGTTGATTGGTTATGCGTTTGGTTATGCAATTTAAGTAAATTTAAAATGGGTTGAATTATATAAGTTTCCATTTTACTACCCGTTTTTATGGCTTTATGTATTATTCAAGGGGGGAAATACCATATAAAGGATAATGCAAATCAGCATATATGATAGATTAATATGCTGATTTATAAAAAGGTAGCTGGCGTTTCCTGTTTTGTTTGTGTTGAAAACGTGCGTGTGTCACTTTTATTTAGAACAATCTGTGCATACTTCCTAATACGGCATATACTTTCTGTATCATGGAAATAGGAATGTCTTGCGGACTGTATTCCGGGCTTTTATTGGTGGGGATTAAGCGAATAAAATCTTTTTGGTCTGCTTTTCCTATTCGTTTAACAGTCCGATAGCTTTCTGTCACGATGGCGTATATTTCTCCATAGGGGAGATATTGGACGGGATCGGTCATTTCTTTGAGGGCGATATAGTCACCATTGCTTAATTCGGGTTCCATAGAGTGCCCTGTAATATTGCACCATACAACGCCGGGTTTATTGTAAGGCTCAAAATTTATATAGTAATCCGGATTAATTGTTTGATCATTTAAGACGAGATCGAAACCGCCAATGAAATCTACATTATAATAAGGTGCTCCTTTATATTCATAATTGATGGTAGGGGTGGATATAGCTTGAGAACTTTCTTTTAACATGGATCCTTTTCCTGTGAGCAACCATTCCGCATTTAGATCGGGTATTTCCGATAATATATTTTCGATTGCGTTGGAATTTAAAGGCATACTTTTGGCCTTACCTCTAAAACTTGCTGATGTCATTCCTATTTTGGTATAGAATGACTCTTTTGCAATTCCTTTATTTTCAATTATTTGTATAATTCTATCCTTTATCATAGAAAATAAATTTGCGATTATGCTTGCTTATCGAAAAAATATTTTCGATATTTGCATCACCGTATTAATATTACCGGCTGTAAAGGTAGTGAAAACGGTTGATATGGCAATGAATAACTTTTAAAAACAAGTGATATGAGAAAACGAATAGTAGTAGATCGTGGTGAGATTAAGAAAATCTCAAAGGATTTTAAAGTCACGAGCAAAGCCGTTTGGGAGGCTTTGGTTTATCGCAGTAACAGCAGCAAGGCGAGGCTTATTCGTAAAGTAGCCATTGAACGTGGCGGAGTTGAAATCGGTGATCAAAAGGAAATGGCATGAAAAAGAAGTTTTTACTCCTCTTTGGAGATGAGTTCAAAGAGTATTCCTCTTTGACTGCAAAGCAAAAATTTTATGTGTGGTATTTCTGCCTGAGTTTATGCTTTTTATGTATAACTGATGATAGTCCGATATGGGCTATTATAGTGGTAGTCTTGAATTTTGCTAATGCCGCCCGTCTGATTAAAAAAGTACCAATTTCAATCGATGACAAAGGAATTTAAATAGGTGAATCCCGGACGGTCTTTTGAGGTGGTTCGACTCCGCCTCCGGGGACAAAGTTTAAAAAGGTATGGAGTATTTCAATAAAATAGTATGCGTAACCTACGAGGAATTGCTTACAGTAATACCTAAAGGTACTTTGAATTCTTTGCTATATCGTGGCAAAATTCAAAGGGTTGACCGTGGTGGTGGCCTCGATGGATATGCCCGATACAGCTATCCCTCCCTACCTGAACGCTATCGGATCCGCTTTGAGCAAAAGCATGGTGATCCGGTGGAGCTAATCAAAGAGCAGTGCATGAAAGACAGGCTTAAAATAGATGATGCCGCCCGAACATTCTTTGAGGATTACCGGTATGACAAGGCTGGCGAGATGGTGAGCCTTACCGAAAGGAAAAAAGAGGAATACACCATAAACGCCTCGGTACTGAACGAGTTGATATCCATCCTGAATGACCGGGAGGGGTATCGTAAGGCTTTAGGTGGTAGTACAAAGAAAGTATGGGAAACGATTATCGGAACGGCAGACCGCCTCCGTGACTCTTATGGCCACACGCTGCCTGAAAACGCCGCCCGGCTGAAAGACAAGATAAACCAATACAAGAAAGAGGGGTATTCCTGTCTGATCAGCAAAAAAATGGGAAATGATAACACCCTGAAAATAACCGAGGAAGCCGGTAACATGATTATAGCGTTAAAGCGTAGCAGCGTTCCCGTTTATACAGATGCTCAAATATTCGTGGAATTCAACCGGATTGCAGGCGAGAAAGGCTGGAAACAGCTCCGGAGCATTCAGAGCCTCCGTGGGTTCCTGAACCGTCCTGACATCGAACCGTTGTGGTACGATGCCGTTCACGGGGAGCTGAAAGCCCACCAGCGTTACAGCCGCAAGAATAAAACCGAGCTTCCCTCGATGCGTGACTCCTTGTGGTATGGTGATGGTACGAAAATCAATTTGTACTATAAAGACTATGACAAGGACGGTAAGCTGGTGGTTCGTACCACTCAGGTTTACGAGGTCATCGATGCTTATTCGGAGGTGTTTTTGGGATACCACATTTCAGACAGCGAGGACTACGAGGCGCAATATAACGCCTACCGCATGGCCATTCAGGTATCAGGTCATAAGCCTTACGAGCTGGTGCATGATAATCAGGGAGGCCACAAAAAGCTGCAGAACAGCAATTTTTTCGATAAGATTGTCGGCCATGTTCATAGAACCACGGCTCCATATAGCGGGCAATCCAAAACGATAGAGAGCGTTTTCGGACGTTTTCAGGCAGAGGTTTTGCACAAGGATTGGAGGTTCACCGGTCAAAATATCACCACCAAAAAGGACACGAGCCGCCCGAATTTAGAGCGTATCGAGGCAAACAAGGATAAACTTTACACTTTGGCCGAACTGAAAGCAGCATACGCTGCCGCCCGGAAAGAATGGAACGAAAGCAGACATTTTGCTACCGGATCGAGCCGTATGGAAATGTACAAAAACAGCGTGAACCCTGATACCCCGGCGGTGGGTGTTCTCGACATGATCGAGATGTTTTGGGTGATGACTGATAAGCCCTCCACTTATACAGATAACGGTCTGAAAATAACCATTAAAAAACGTGAGTTTACATACGAGGTTTACGAGGTCCCGGGTGTGCCTGATCACGAATTCCTAAGAAAAAATAGAGGGCAAAAGTTCTACACCATGTATGATCCTTATGACCATACCTCGGTACGGCTCTACAAGAAAGATAAGGCAGGAGAGCTGAGATTTGTGCGGACGGCGGAGCCTTATATCGTTATCCACCGTAACATTCAGGAGCAGACCGAGGGTGAAATGGCCTTTATCCGTCGGAATATCGAGGCGAACACGGAGGATCGCATCGAGCGTCAGGTGGGAGCCCGGATCATCGAGCAGGCGCACGGCGTGAGCATGGAACAACAGGGACTCAAACGTCCGAAACTGAAAGGTGTAAAGAGCGAAACGGAGCGTGAGATTGAACGCCGTGTCCGCCGGTACAGTCAGGATCCGGAGCAGCTCTCCGCCGGTAAGGTAACAAAGCTGATAAGCAATATTACGTTTGACCAGCTGAATGGTGACATCCGCCTGAATGAAAAGAAAGTAGCAGGAAAATTATAATTCAAAATAAAATGAACAGTACAATGACACAACAAGAGAAAGACAATATCCGTGAGGCTCTCCGGGTATATGCAGCGAAGTATTCCAGCCAAAAAAAGGCTGCGGCAAGTTTGAACGGCGTGTCTGCCGGAACATTGAGTGCCGTGATTAACGGTAAGTACGAGAACATCAGCGATGATATGTTCCGTAATATCATCGCCCAGATTACTCCAGCGGCTGCGGCCACCGGTTGGCAGCTGGTGGAAACGAATTCCTTTCAGGAAATATGGTATGCCCTGAGCGATGCGCAGGAGTTTAAAAAAGTCCGCTGGATCGTGGGCGGTGCGGGATGCGGCAAAACAACGACAGCCACCATGTACGCACAAAAGAATCATGAGGTGTTCGTCATCCTTTGTGACGAGGATATGCGGAAAGGTGATTTTGTCCGGGAGATCGCCCGTAAGCTCGGTTTTAAGACTTGCGGGATGCGTATCCGTGAAATATTGGACTTGGCCATAGAGAGCATCATACAGATGGGAAATCCTCTTTTGGTGTTCGATGAGGGTGACAAGTTGAACGATAACGTGTTCCACTACTTTATCAACCTGTATAACCGGCTGGAGGGCAAATGCGGGATTACTTTCTTATCCACTGATTACATCCAGCACCGTATCGATTGCGGTTTGAACCATAACCGGAAAGGCTATAACGAGATTTATTCCCGTATCGGGCGTAAGTTCTTTGAGCTGGAGCCAACCTCCTGCAATGATGTGTTTGCCATTTGTCAAGCCAACGGCCTGACGGACAAGAGACAGATCGCAAAGGTGATCGATGTGACGGAGAAATCGGAGTTTGATTTGCGATGCGTGAAAGATGCCATTCACCGGGAGAAAAAGGTGGCGGCAGCGAAATAGTATAGAACCCTGTTCAAATGCCGGTTGAACGGCGTTTGAACGTAATTCAAAAAGTATATGAAACAAATTGTTTTACCACTCGCAAGCCGGTTTCCGGCAGGCCATCTTAAAGGAGGCCAGCTCACCGGCTTTCCTGAGAAAGTGATTAAAGGAACCAAGATCCACACGTTCCGTGAGGATCCGGGCAAATGGGAGTACAACATGAAACAGATCAATTCCCGCAATGCGGAGCTATCTATCCGCCGGTGGATTGGCCGCCCTTATCACACCCCGCAGCTGGAGGTGAAAAGGCTGAGAAAAATCGGTATCCAGCAGGTAAGGATGACATGGGACTCCGATATCGAGCAGGCGTCCGTTTTCATAGACGGGAAACAGCTCCTGAACGTGGAGCAGCTGGCAGCCAATGACGGGATGACTCTCGATGATTTCGTGAGCTGGTTCTTTAAGACCTCTGATACTTTCGAGGGAGTGGTTATTCATTTTACAGATTTCAGGTATTGATTTATGGCACGGGCATTATCGGTAACAGAGGCAGTAAGCATGAAGAAAGAAACGCTCAAGCTGACAGGCGCATGGGCGGAGGCTTTCGGCGAGCCTGAACGGATCGGCGTTTGGTTTATTTGGGGCAACAGCGGTAACGGGAAAAGCAGCTTTGTCATGCAGCTTTGCAAGGAGCTGGCAAAGTTCGGGCGGGTGGCTTATGACAGCCTCGAAGAGGGTGCGAGCCTCACCATGCAGAACACGCTCCGCCGTTTCAACATGGCCGAGGTAAACCGCCGTTTCCAGCTGCTTGACTGTGAGCCGATGTCCGAGCTTGGTGAAAGAATGGATAAGCATAAAAGCCCCGATTTTTACGTCATTGACAGTTTCCAATACACCCAAATGAGCTATAAGGAGTACATCAAATTCAAGGAGGCGCACCGGAACAAGCTGCTGATCTTTATCTCCCATGCGGACGGGCGGAACCCTGATGGCCGGAGCGCAAAGAAAGTGATGTATGATGCCGCCCTGAAAATTTACGTGGAGGGGTTCCGGGCTTTCTCGAAAGGTCGCTTTTTCGGCTCCGTGGGGCATTTTACGATTTGGGACGAGGGTGCGGTAAGATATTGGGGAGATAACATTTAAAACGAACGGAAATGAGCAAAAGCAACCAAATGATATTGATATCGCCTCCCATGTTTATCGGGGAGGGAAACAGGAAAGAAAGTGTCTCCAGCAAAGGCCACCGCTGTAGCTATTGCCACGGTAACGGTTTCTTTTGGGGAGAGGAACAACGGGAACGGGTGAAAATAGATTGTCCGGTCTGTAAAGGTAGCGGTAAACTCGATGCCGTGATAACAATCGAGTGGGAACCTGCAAAATAAAGTGAGTAATGGAAAAAGAAGTACCTGAAAATATATTGGGAAAAATCAGAAAACTGATCAGATTGAAAGAGTCCGCCATAAAGATCGGATCCGAGGGAGAAGCCCATGCCGCAGCGGAGGCCGTGAACCGGCTGCTTACATCCTATAACTTGTCATTGATGGATGTTACCCCGGAAGAACAAAAGAATATGATATCCGTGAGTGAATCGGAGAAAATAACCTATCAGGACACGTATGGGAATATTTGGAAAAGGGATTTGTTGCGGATTATATGCGAGTATAATTTTTGCCGGATTTTGTTGCATGGAGGTACGACTTACATGGTGGTAGTCGGTACACGGGAAAATGCGGAAGTTGTGATCTCGCTTTATAATTATCTGAGGTCTGTATTCCGCCGGTTGTCGGTAGAACGTTGCACCGAGTATGTGGCTACCCGCAGAGGGTATTACCGGACAAAGAAGTTTAAACGGAATTATATAAAATCTTATTTGTTGGGATGTTGCACCGGTTTGCGGAAACAATTTGAGAGCATTCGGAAAACAGCGGAGGAAACCGGACTGATGCTGTGTCACAACCATTTGATTGATGATTATTTTCAATCGATAGGCACAACCACCCATAAATCCAAGAACCGGAATAAAGTGAACACTTCCGCCTATTGTTCCGGGTACGATGACGGTTCAAAGATCAATTTAAACAAGCAAATCAATGGGAAATGATCTTTATCAAATAGGCTTACCGGTGGCCTCTTTAAGTACAGTCCTGATGAATTGGACTTGCTTCAACCGACCGGAGAAATTGCTGATCAGCCCGGCCAAGAAAGATGAATGGGCGGTGGTTGAACTCCGGAACCCGGAGCTGGCCGCAGCTATCATCAAGGATGTGCCGGAGGCAATGGTAAAAGTAGTACAACAACCTGTAAAAGTCGTGCAAATATGAAAGCGTTATCAGCATTAAGACAGGTATTCAGCCTGAAAAAGAACGAGGAACTCGGCAGAAAGTTCTCTCCCGAAGAATTAAAACGTATTGTCGATGCCATGAAAGAGTATGCGGCATCCAAGCTGCAGGAACAGCGAGCCATTTGTCAGCGTGAATTTGAGTTGGCCTATGACTCCGGCGAAAGTAATTTGGGGACGAACCCGGCCATTACCGAATTGTACGTCCTGCAATCCCTAAAAGAGAGTGAAACCCCTGAACTTGATTGATTATGGCAAAGACAAACAGTTATTCACGTTTTTGGACGCTGCTGGCGAAAATGCCCTGTTCTGACAGGGACGGTTTAAAGCTGCAGCTTGTATCCAGCTTTACGAATGGGCGGACGGACTCACTGAGAGAAATGACTTTGAGTGAATATAACTCGATGATACGGGAGATGGAGAAGCAGACCGGATCCAGCCGTCCGGTCAGTTACGAGGTTCTGAAAAAGAAACGCTCTGCCGTTCTCCACCAAATGCAGTTGATGGGTATTGATACGGCAAATTGGGCGGCGGTGGATAACTTTTGTTTGGGCGTTCGTATCGCAGGAAAGAAATTCAGGGAGTTGTCCGCTGATGATTTGGATGCGGTATTGCTCCGGATCCGCTCCATCCGGCAAAAGGATATGCAGAAAGCAAAGAAAGAACTCAATTAGCTTATTTATAAACCATTTAAAATGTGATATTATGGCACAGATTGAAGAAAAGCAGACCGTTGAAATGACGGCAGAGGAAAAGGCTCAATTCGAGGCTTTCCGTAAAGAAAAGGCCAAAAAAGAGGCTCAGGAAAAGGCGAAAGCCGAACGTGAAACGTACCGCCAAATGGTGGATGATGAAGTGAACAGCGCAATCCCGGTACTCCTCTCCTTGAGTGAGGATATCAAGGAAACCAAAAAGACGGTGCTGGAGAACTTTAAAAGTATTCTTGACATGAAATGCGAGGTTCTGAAAGTCGTAAAGGATGATCAGCGCAGCCATACCTTTACCAATTCGGAGGGAACCAAGCGCATCACTCTCGGAGTGTACGTGACGGACGGCTACCGTGACACGGTGGAGGACGGTATCGTGATCGTGAAAGAATACATCGAGAGTCTCGCCGACAATGCTAAAACGAAATCACTCGTGAGCATGGTTTTGAAGCTGCTGGCACGTGATGCCAAAGGCACGTTAAAAGCCAGCCGTATTGTCCAGCTCCGCAAGATTGCGGAAGAAAGCAACAATGACCGTTTCATGGAGGGTGTCCGCATCATCGAGGAGGCATATCAGCCAGCGATCAGCAAACAGTTTGTGAGAGCGGAAATGAAGAACGGGGACGGTATGTGGGTGACCATTCCTCTGGGTATGACAGAAGCATAAGGAGGGACGGTCATGATATACAAAGTTCAATTCCAAATCCACCGCAGAGGTTACCGCAAGCTCCGGCTTGAGGGCTTATACGTGCCGGAAACCGGTGTCGAGATGTCGGTTCCTGAAATGAAACGTGACGTTACCGAGTTCATCAAACGCCAGCTTTCCAGCCGGAACAAGGAATTTGAGAATTTTCAGGTGGAACTTACGGTTTTCAAAAAGCTCAAAACCGATTTCATGTATCACCCGAAATCAAGTGAAGAATTAACCATAATAAAGGAGGAATCAGATGGAACAGACGAATAATGCGAAAGCCCGGTATATTCCCACCCGTGTGGCTGTATGCAAGCGTTGCGAGGGAAAAGGCGTTGTATTCGAGTACAGCGATGAGAACAGGACAAAGGTATCCGGATCCTGCCAATGTCCGACCTGCCTCGGATCCGGCAGAGTGAAAGTGACCAGCTCGGTGATAACCACTATAAAGCCGTTCGTTCCGGGTAAGGATGACAAAGAGGGTATGCTTGCAATGTAAAAGCCCTTTAATCAATAATAAAAGTCCGCTGAAATCCTAATTTTCAGCGGACTTTTTTCGTACTATGGTGCAAATAATGTACCTTTGTATTAAGTAATCAAATCAATATGCAGGAGCAGCTCGTAATACCGTTTTTTTGCCCGGAAATAGAGAAAGCCGGTAACCGCCGCAGAACACGCACGGTTGCCTCCTCCGATGCTGCCATCACCTCCCGCCGTGACCGCCTCGAAAAGCGGAACCGCATCATGACCGCCCGTTATTACTATTGGACTGAGATCAAACGCCGCCGCTTCGATGACGTGCTGAGAATCCTTTCCGATAACGAGTTCTTTGTCGAAGAGCGAACCATCAGCAACACGCTGGTGGAACAGGATGATTTTTACAATGAACTCCTGCGTTCCAAAGCATCCACCCGCAAGCTCAAAGCGATGTTTCCCGGCTTTGATTGGAACTAATCCATAAACTCGGTTTCATAGATCACGTTATACACTTTCAGACCGTCCGCTCTTTTTTCCGGCGCACCCCGGAGGCGGCGCATCGGGTTGAAAAGGTTCCCGCCGTTCCACCATTGCAAAGCCTCGTGTATCTTATCCAACGTGTCCATGCAGGAGAGAGCGTGTTCCCTGACAAGTTTAGGGGCTGCCGCATTTGTACTCCCTCCGGCTTGAAAGGCCACCCTGAGTTGTATTTGCGCATTTATCTTTTGCCGTCCACCCATGTGGGTTTCGCAGGACGGGTAAGATATATCTATCAGGCAGCACGGGAAAGCCACAGCAGGCCGCTCTCCCGTGTTAAGTTGTCCCTCCTCGGCATCTATCCACCGGAGCCCGGGTACTTCTGTTTTCAGCCGGTCACAAACGGCAATAAAAATTTCTTTGTTCATAGCTATTCATTGTTAAGTGAGTCAATATATCCCTCTATCCGTGCGTGTATCTGCTCGTTCAATTCTTCGGAATCTCCCATGAATTCACGTTTCGGGATGTTAGTTTTCCGGGTGTGCGCCTTGACCGGTACATCTTTCCGTTTTGTTTTCCGGGTGTGTGCCGGTACGGGTACTATACCTTTGAATCCCTCGTTGTGTACCTGAGCGTAATCTACCTTTTCATTCCCTGCAGAGATAACCACCCGCTGGGGAGTTATCACCGCCGGTCTGATACTGTTCACCAGCGCACCGGAGTCGATCAGCAGGGAACCGGTTGTTTTCGGTGCTTTTGCCGGAGTCCACGGGTTCCCGTCAAATGCTTTCTTCTTGAAAGCTGATTTATAGTATTCCGTGGCCGTTTCCACCACGATTTCTGCCGCATCGGAGATTATCTCCTCCGGGAGCGATTGCAGATAATTATTTAATTCTTTGATATTCATATTGAAATAATTTTGTATATTTGCTTCCGTAAGCATATCGCTCCGGGGATGAATCGAATATGCCAACACCTGACGGATGACGGGGGCATCAAAAAGTCCGGGCTTTATACGGCGGAGCGGGATGTTAATCCGTATATAAAAGGAGGTTCTCAGAGCCTCCTTTTACTTTTTGATAAGCAGACCACGGCGATATCTCCATCGTGGATCTATCTTTCTGCTCCTGCGGCCTTTCACCTTGATGTTGGCGTTTTGTTCTATCTCGAACCATGTCGTGACCTGATAGAGCGTTCCGTTCTTAACCTCGCAAACCACGTTAATCACCTTATCCTCGTAAAACTTGATAAAGTTCAGGTTGTCGAACTTCTTTTGATAGTCGTTTATCCATACCTCGTCCGGGTTTTTAAGCACGTCCGGGATGCACTCCACGAGAGGAACACGAGCCTCCTCGTATTTCTTTGTGGTGTGGCGTTTGAACACCTCCTCCGTAAGTTGCACCTTTCGGCCTTTGTAGTCATCCATCACCTGATGCGAATCCCTCCACTGGTTCGGATCCCCGGCAAACACCGGTGCTTTTTCGGTCGCTGCCGCCGCTTTCTTTCCAAAGGACTCCAGCCCGTAATCATTATAATGCAGGTCACCCAGCAAGGAGGCGGCTTTATCGGGAAACTTGCGGATATAATGCTGGTTCTTGGAAAACACCTCAGCCGTTTCTCCCCGGTTTGAATCCCAGCCCTGAGCCTCGTTCATTTTCCATTCACTCGTACCGAGGTATTCATCGACAATGGCACGCATGGCGTTGATGTCTATACCCTCTACCTCGTGTTTCATGAGCGGAACCACCCGGCAACGGCATTTCCAGCCATTGGGCGGGAATATCTTTTTCCACCGTGGATCATTGGCCGGTAATATCACCCCGTCCAGCTTCCGGTGTTCCTCCCTTACCTTTTCATCCCCGGCAGTGACATATTTCCAATAAGGGAACATTTTCGTTTTTCCCATGAGCCGGTGGTAATTGCTGGCGGACTCCGCCGTTAGTACCGCCGTTTCGTATTCCGTCTTTTGCCACGTTTTATTGAACGTGCCACATATCTGCTCCGCTTTTTTGGAGAACTCCTGAAAATTACCGCTCTCCCTGAACGCCTTGTTCAGCTCCTGAATTTCCGCCAGCGTCTTACCGGCGGAGAAATGAAACAGGTTCATCTCCAAGGCGGTGATGAAAGCGTCATCCTGCAGGCCGTATGCGAATCTTACATCCGCATGGTTCATTGAACGTTTGAACGCACTTTGAACACCGTTCAAAAAGTCGGTAGCAATAAAGGAGAACAACTCCGCATCGAACTTCCCGGTTTCGCCGTTTGCAATCCTTGCGGCCAGCTTTTCCGACATCGGAGCGTTATCATTCAGCCTGATGGGGGCTTTTCCAATGGATGCCCCGACCTGCGGGGCTTGCACGAAAAAATCCCATAAGCGCATAAAGAAATTACGGTCTGCATTACTGATTGTGTCCTCCTCCGAATCCTCTCCTATATCGAACTGAGCGGCCTGAGAGGAGGCACGTTTTGCGACCGGCTCCCCGTCTTTAGGCACGGGAATCGAATATTTTTCATGCAGGTAGCTCTGCGGGATATCCATGATGTCGGAGAGCTGCACCACCTCGGCAACGGAGAGCTGCTCCGCCGCTTTGGGGAAAATGAACTTTCCGCCAGCAACGGGATACCCTCTCGCCTCCAGCATGGGGAGTACCTTTTGGTTGAGGACACGCTGTACGTACCGAAGGTCAGATTTATTCTTTCCCTCCTCTACCTCCTTGTGAACCTCACCCAATGAACGTGCGCCTTTCTCTCCCTGTACGGTGGTCATGGTTTGTCCGAGGATAGTGATCAGCATCTCCTCGTTGTTGGCCTGCCGGAATTCGTTGTACGAGGATCCTGAACCCGTTCCGCCCTCTTTGGTTTCCACATCCGCCTCTTTTGGGATGACCACATACGGTGCGGATCCGGCTTTATCGAAAGCCTCCTCCAGCAGCTTGCGGCTCTCCGGATCATACGTGTTGTATTTACCGATGCGCTGGGGCATCCCGAAAAGTTCGATCCATTGTGACCAATCCCCAAAGCCTCCACGTTTGTAGATGGCATAGGGAGCCGCCTTGAGTAACAAACCGAAATCCCGGTCTTTGCCGAGAATGAGCAGCTGTGAATCTCCCTCGTATGGTATGCCTATTTCGTCCGTGTCCTGCCGGAGGATTGTGCGGTTTTTCAGGTTGATATGCTTTGCCGGAATCGGTTCCACGTTGAAACCGTCATTAAAGGTCATTTCAATGCCTGAACGCCCGTATATTTTCTTTTTCAGGATTTCAGTCAGCAGATCCTCCCATGCGGTGGTGTCCATCAGGTCTGCGATCTCCTCCACTTCCTCCCCAGCCGCATTTTGGAAAGTAAGCTCCGAGTTCGTGACCGCATCGATGCGCTTTTGAACGGCATCGCTCAAAACGCCGTCAATCATGATATCATCAAGCAGGTCATAAAGCTGCTTTGTTCGTCCATTGTCTGCAGAGGAGAGAGCCGTCCGCCAATTCCCCACGTCATACACTTTCCGCTGGGGAGCCTTGACTACGATCTGATGGATGACCAGCTGCTCCTTTGATTTTGCCCCGGTATTTGTCGTGGCCGTCTTTTTTTTCTTGTTCGCCATAGTCATATATTAAAAATGTTGATTACGCTTGGGATTGCTCCCGTAGATATATTCACCTGCAGTATCCGGTTTCCCGTCACCGTCCTCGTCTATAATGGGGAGGTTAGGCTTAATGTCTGATTTCTGCACTTGCCGGAGCCATGCCACGGCACGCTCGTACCTATCCTGCCGGAGCTGCAGGTCAGTACCGGCATTGCATAGGTTCACGAAATGCCACACGGCTATGTCCTTTACAAAAATGAGCAGGAGGGCGTTTCTTTGGCTCCCTGTGGCCTCGAAAATCTTTTTGCGGTCATACGCACCAAGATATCCGTATGCTTCCTGTACGGCAGCGTCTATGGCTGCCGTGAGGATTGTTTCATCCTCCCTGCTGATAGCCTCTATATTCTCTTTATAGAGGTGCGTTTCCAATTCTTTGGGTGTGATAAATGCCATGATTAAAATCTCTTTTTATTGGTTACACGTGCGCCCACGGTGTAGGATCCAGCCGAGAGCGTGCTTATCTTTTGGTTGATGATCCACACGCCACCCTCGATGCAGTCCACGCCGTCAGCGGGTGATTTCATAGCTCGGTTGATGAGCAGGAACTGCTCCTCCAGCCTTTTCATGTGCGGATTATCCTTTTCGTCAATGTTGAGGATGAGTTGTCCTCGCCGGTTGATCGGCTCAAGGTTTCCCTCGATACGGTCAAACTTTTCCGGTTTCTTCCGGGTATCCGGTATGATCCCGATAAATCCGAGTTGTTTTCCTTTCTCGCTAAATAGCGGAACGAACACCTGTTCATAGAAAGGATCCTGCAGCTTGTTATTTTCGATGTAATTATATACCTGCGTTTTTTGCCCCACGTAATCCCGAAGATAATAATACCAGTTCACGTACTCCTCGTTTACCACGTGGTCAAGATAACCGGTATAAACATAGAATCGACCGTCATAATACCCGATAAGGAAACAGGCTTTGAAAGAGGTGGCCTTGTTCTTTGAGTTGGACGGAGCCGGATCCCCGTAAACAACGGCAAACTGCAGCTTTGAGAGCGGCGGGCATTTGCCCCATACCATTTCTTTGAACGTGTCACCCTCGGAGAGCGGGTTGTTCATGTATTCTTGCTGGAACGCCTTTGTGCTGATTTTGGACTGAATGCGGTTAATGCGTTCCTCCGTGTTCTTTTCCGGCCAGCTGGATTTGCCATCCTTGTCCCGGATGTTCACGATATCCCAATGGTCAGCTTTATCACCGGCACGTTTCACGCAGCAGTCAAGAGCGATCAGGTTTCCGCAGAATATCACCAGCAAATCCTCGCTGATGGATCGGGTTGGAAACAGAGCCTCCTCGAACCATTCCCATTTCTTTTTCAGGATGTCCGGGTTCCTGCAGTCCGCATCCGTATCGAAGTCATCCACGAGAGCCGTGTCCGGACGAACAGCGTCCTTTCTTGTTCCACGAGGTGACTCCAGCGCACCGATAGCCCGGAATGTTGCCCCGGTAGTGAGAGTGAATTCATCTGCCGTCCAGCTCCCGAACTCCCTCAAGTCGCCGTAATACGCCTTTAACATGGAATTGCTCTCAAAGGCTTTTTTATAAGGTTCCAAAAGCCGGACGGCGTTCTCGTGACTGTTTGAGATGAGTAGCACGTTCTTTTTCTTTCCGGTCAGCACGAGGTACATCATGCACATGAACACGATGGTGGATTTTGCCAGCTCACGTGACCACGATAGAACCTCGTACCATTCCATATTCGTGGTGATGCGTTTGATTGCCTTTTTGTGGAACTTGGTAAAGGGGTACTTTGCGAACTCCGAGAAAAAGAACAGGATCCATTCGATGACGTTCGCCTCCAGCTTTTCCAGCTTCTTTTTTCGTTCCACCGGCGAGAGGTTGTCGGCGGCTTTGTCCCTTTTGAGTGAACGGTGGTATTCAGTCCACTCCTTGTATGCCTGAATATCATCTATTTTACCCATTTCATTTTCTCCTTTATGTACGCATCGAAATAATCACTCAACTCCTTTGCCCTTTCGAGATCCTGCTGTCGGAGCCAATCGAGCAGCCCACGGGAAACATTGTATATGTCCCTGATGGAGGCATCCTGCTCCAACGCCTCAAGGTCAGCCGTCAGTTTGCGCCGTATATCGGCCTCCGCCGCTGAGGGATACCGTTTCCCCTCCTCTTTGCCTGCGATGGAGCGGTCGAGTTCATCCAGCTGCGTGAGCGTGGAGCTGATCCGTTCCTCCCGTGTCTGCAGGAGGTTGAGCTTTAAGCCCTCCCATTCCTTAACCCATTTGTTCACCGTGACACGGGAAACACCCACCCGGTCGGCAATTTCCTGCTGGGTGATGTTCTCTTTGAGATACATCAATTTCGCCCATTCTTTCCGTTGATTTGCTTTCAATTCTTCCGCCATAGCTATATCATTTTATAGCCCAAAGGTAAAGCCTTGCGGTGAGTGAAAATAATTGGTTTGTAATGGTTTACGTTTAAACTGAAATGGCTGCGGTTTAAGTTGAAACGGTTACAGGCCGATTTGTACAGCCCGTTTTTTACCCTGAATTTTGTCACAAAATCAAACGAGCGAAATGGGCAAATTAACCTTTGTATTACATGATGAGTCGGTGAACACCTACGGTTTTAGGATGCTCACCAGCGGAGCCAATTTGGAGGAGTTTAAAAAGAATCCCGTGATGCTTCTGAATCACGATGACTACTCCCTGCCGATTGGTCGGTGGGAGAATATCCGTGTGGAGGGAGGCAGGATTTTAGCCGATGCCGTGTTCGATGAGGGAGATCCCCGTGCCGCAGAGGTAAAGCGTAAGGTTGAAAACGACTTTATCCGCATGGCCTCTATCGGTGCATGGCCTCCGGAGGAGAAAAGCGATGCCTACGATTTGATGCTCCCCGGCCAAACGCTTCCTACCGTTACGAGATGGACGGTTCGTGAGGGCAGTGTCGTTACAATCGGAGCCAACCACAATGCGCTGGTATTCTATGACAGAGAGAGCAAACAGATTATCGACTTGAATGATAAGGGTAACCTTGTCCGGTTGATGGATCACAGTAATAACCCAAAAAAACAAATTAAAATGAGCGTACTTACAGGAGTATTGAAGCTGCAGGACTCTGCAAGCGAGGCGGAGATCGTAACCGCCATTCAGGGAATCATTGCCAATGCTGACCGCTTGGAAAAAGAGAACAAGACGCTGGCCGCCGCAATGGATAAAATGAACGAGGCCAAAAGGGAATCCCAAAAGCAGGAGGCGATTTCCCTGACCGATGCGGCCATCAAAGACGGACGCTATGATGCGAAAGGCCGTGCGAACCTGCTGAACCTTTTCGATAAGGATTTCGAGGGAACAAAGGCTATGCTGGCCGCAATCCCGTGCCGTGCAAACGTGGCCGGTCAGATAGGTACGGATAGAGGAGCCGGTGTGACTCTCGGTGATTGGAAAGACAAGTCATGGGACGAACTGGATAAGGCCGGTAAGCTCCTTGAGCTGAAAGATGCCGCCCCGGACTTGTATAAGTCCAAGTTTAAGGAGCGTTTCGGCATCGAACCGAATCTGTAATTATTAACCAGTAAAACAAGAATAGAAATGGCAATTCAGAAAGAAATTTGGATGGCGGCTATCGTGGAGGGTTTGTTTGCCTCCAACAGCTTCCTGAGCAAGGCGTTCAACGCCGATGAGTACGTGAACAACGGCAAGATTGTTCACATCCCGAATGCCGGTGCAGCATCCGGAACCAAGAAAAACCGAACCGAACTTCCCGCTAAGGTAACCAAAAGAACGGATATCGATGTGACGTTTCCGTTGGATGAATACACCACGGATCCGGTACTTATTCCTAACGCCGACACGGTGGAACTCAGCTATGATAAACGGGAATCCGTCCTGCGTAATGACAAGCTCAAACTGCAGGATGACGTGGCACTTGATTTCATTTTCAACTGGAGTCCTGCCGCCGCACAGTGCGTTGAAACCACCGGTGCGGAGATCGATGCCTACACGGATAAGGCTACCGGCAAACGTAAAAGTATCTGTAAGGCGGATATCTTGGGCTTGATGACCAAGTTCAATAATGATGATATCCCGCAGGAGGGGCGTTATTTGCTGCTGGATGCGCAGATGTACTCCCAGCTGTTGAACAGCCTGACGGAGAACGAGAACACGGCGTTCCTCGCTTCTGCTGATGCGCAGAACGGTATCCTCGGTAAGCTGTTCAGCTTTAATATCATGATGCGCAGCCGGGTTGCCCTTTATACTGCGGCAAAAGCCCCCAAAGCATGGAGTGTAGCCGGTGCAGCCACCGACCTCGCCGCCGGGCTTGCATGGCACGAGCAAAGTGTCTGCCGTGCGCTGGGTGAGGTGAAAGCGTTCGAGAACGAGGGTGATGCGATGTATTACGGTGATATTTATTCATTCCTTGTACGTGCCGGTGGCCGTATCATGCGGGAGGATAAAAAGGGTGTAGTCGCTTTAGTACAGGGAACCCCTGTGGCAGGATAAGGTTATGGCAGAATTGAAATATTTGGTAATCCACTGTACCGCCACGCCTCAAGGCCGTAAGGTAACGAGTAACGATATCAGAGCATGGCACACGAACCCGGTAAGCAAGGGTGGCCGTGGCTGGAAACAGGTAGGATATACCGATATGTTTCACCTTGACGGAACGGTGGAGCGATTGGTCGAGAACAACGAGGACGCACGGGTGGATCCGTGGGAGGTTACCAATGGAGCAAAAGGGTACAATACCATTTCCCGGCACATTGTGTACGTTGGCGGTGTGGCCGCTGACGGGAAGACTCCCGAGGACACCCGTACTCCCGGCCAGCTGAAAGCGTTGGAGGACTACGTGAAAGACTTCCACCGCCGTTTCCCACGGGTGAGAATCATCGGTCATAACGAGATTGCGGCCAAAGCGTGTCCGTCATTTGACGTTCAAGCATGGCTCAGGAACATAGGCATTAATCAATAACAAAGCAAAGAGATGGACGGTCTGATGGATTTTTTAATGTTCGCCCTGCCGGGTGGTTTTATCGGTAGCATCTTCACGTGGTTTGTTGGCCGTAGAAAGCAGAACAATGATATGTTATCCCAGCTTCAGGCGTCCATCAATATGCTCAGTAGTGAGAACCGGAAGATATTGGATGAGAATATCCAGCTCCGTAGAGAGAATGCCGACCTGAAAGCGAATCAGGAGGAGATGATCCAAAAGCTCTCCCGCCTGACCAAAGAGGTGGAGAGATTGAGAAAAGTAATCAATAAACAAACAGGAAATGATGAGAAACCTAATCCGAGGGGCAACCCTCGTGCTAATCATAGTCGTGTTCATCCTGACGGGGTGTGCCACGGCGAAATTAACCAAGAGCCAGCAATCGCACACGCTGACGGAACAGACGAAAAGCGGAACCACCACCGGAGCAACCGGAGAGCAGTCAGACGTGACGGCTCAGAGGACGGGGGAACTACTGCAGGGACAGACGATAACCGCCCTGACACAGGAGGGGATCCCGGAGTCGGAGGCGAAAGTGGATGTTCCGATACAGAACCTCCTTAACCTGCCGGACGGTGCTGGTTACACGGCCAAAGACGGTCAGGCATCGGTAAGCGTGCAAAGGAATGGCGATAATATCACGGTTACGGGTAAATGTGACTCTATCGCCCGGCAATGCCTTTTTTACGAGCGTGAGGTGTTTCGACAGCGCAACGAGGTAGATAGTTTAAAGCGGGTTATTTCCCGGATGGAACAGACGAACAGCCGGAGTGATAAAACCTATAAGGTGGAGAGTGATGCCGCCCAAAGCATTAAGGAAAAACCTCCTGCTACATGGTATAAATGGCTTTTAGTCGGATTTGTGGGCGGTTTGTTGCTTACCTCTCCACTAAAGAAACTAAAGAATAGAATATTAACCTTTTTAAAATAGAGAACGATGTCAAAAGTATATGTGAATGACGGATACATGATGCTCCTTGATGCCATTTATTTCAATGGTAAAAAGATCGGCAATGTTTCTGATGACGGTATCGATTGGGGCGGTGATGCCGCTGAATACATCAAGCTCTTTGCCGCACAGGTACGTAATGCCCCGGTAAAGAAAATCAAGAAAAAGGATGCCACCAACCTGTTAAAGTTTACTCTGATCGAACTTGTACCTCAGAACTGTAAGGACGTGATGGGCGGAACGGTGAACGGTACAAAATGGGAGGCTCCCTCGGAATCCGTTTCGTTAGAGGGCGCATTGAAAATCCTTTGCGGAACCGGCCAGACTATCGAGGTCAAGCGTATGACGCTGGACGGTGTTGTACGTGGTAAGATTGGCGGTGATGATCCGCTGGGTATCGAGTGTGAAATGGAAATGTTGAACCCGCTGGATGGCGGCTCTCCTTTCAGCTTTGATGATACGGTTCCGTTTATCTCCGTAACGCCCACCTCTTTGTCATTCGTCAAAGGTGGAGAAAGTAAAACGGTGGATATTGAAGCCTCCGGAGCGTTTTCCGTGGGAAAGGTTCCCACCGGTTTCAATCTTGAGGTTGTGAACGGCAGGATCACCATCACGGCGGATGCCAATACCGGTGCTGCGAGAAACGGATCGGTAGAGTTTATCCTTGCGGCTGATAATACCCAAAAGGCTACCCTCACGTTGAGTCAGGCGGCTGGAAATGCGTAACCCATGAAAAAGAACGTGGAAATAGAGGCAGCGGAGGCTCTGCTTGACGTGGGAGTTTCCCTGCCTTTTTTACGGTTTAAGATACCATTTAGAAAGAAACCGGTATCAATCAGGGTAACCATGAAACGTCCCTGTTTGGGGAGTCAGATCCGGATCGCAAAGTTATACCTGCAGCTGGGTATTACTTACGAGGAGATGGAGCAGTTCAACAAGCATGAGGAGATGGCGTTCCTTGCCATTCATGGCAAACGTGTTTCCAAGATGGTAGCCCTGACAATCTGCCGTGGAGCGATCTCCGGACTATTGTTTTCCGGCATTGTTGCATGGCTGCTGAGATGGTTCGTTCCTGACAAATACCTGCAGGGGGCTAACCAGCGTTTTATCACCCTGCTGGGTACAAAGTCTTTTATGCGTATTATCGAATCGGTTCAGATATCCAATCCAATGAAACCGAGAGAGAGCCAAAAAAGAAAGGGGAGTTAAGAACGAGATATGTCGGTTCCCATAGCCCCTTTGGTATCGTGTGGCAAATTGCTGCAGCCACAGGTTGGAGTGTGAAATACATCCTTTGGGGTGTCAATTACCAAACGCTCCGGGTGATGCTTGCCGATGCGCCACATTACGAGAATAAAAAAGAAGATAAACAAACTGCTGGCAAAGGTGGAAAGGGTTCCCCAAAAAGCCTTGCCGGATTTTTTCAATCACGATTGCAAGAACAATGAAACCCGTTGAGATAGAATTCATAATGCGAGATAAGCTCTCGGATGGCGTGGATAAAGCCACAAAATCCACCGGATCGCTTGGCGATAGGGCGGAACAGGTATCCAAGAGCATCACGGATCGTATTGCCGAGCAAAAGGAGCAGATCAAGTATGTTGAGTCCTGTCTTAAAGATTTGAAAAAGCAATATGATAACCTTGCGCCCGGTAAAGCCCAAATGGAAATGCGTGCGGAAATTGATGCCTGCACGAAAGCCCTGCAGGAGGATAAAAACATCCTTGTTTCCCTTGAGGCGGAACATGATAAGACCGCCGCATCTTCCAAACGCCTTTCCATGCAGCTCCGTGAAATGCAGGACACGATGGCACGCCTGCGTTTGGAGGGCAAACAGAATACAAAGGAATATCAGGATATGGCGGCAAAAGCTGCCACGTTATCCGATACCATTGGTGACCTGAGAACCCAAACGAATATTTTGGCGAACGATAATGCCGGTCTGCAGGGAGTCATAAGCGGGGCGAACGGTTTGTCAGGTGCTTTCACTATGGCAACCGGTTTGATGGGTGCATTTGCCTCGGAGAACGAGGATCTGATAAAAATACAAACCCGTGTGCAGAGCGTCATGGCCATTACTATGGGTTTGCAGCAGGTGATGAACACGCTGAATAAGGACTCCGCTTTCCGTCTTGTAACCGTGGTTAAAATGAAAAAGCTGCTGACGGCGGCCAATACAAAGCTGGCCGTGTCATTGGGAATCTCCAATGCGGCGGCTACCGCATTGATGGCCACGCTGACATTGGGGCTTTCCGCCGTTATAACGGGACTTGTTGTCCTTTGGGATAAATACAGCGATGCACAAGAACAGGCGGCGGAAAAAGCCAAAGAACGGGTTAAAATCGAGAGTGATGGGCGTGCGCAAATGATTAAAACCCGTTTTGAGATAGAAAATACCACGAAAAGCCTGAAAGACTTTACAGGCAGCAAGGAGCAGGAAAAGGCCAAAGTTGAGGAGCTGAACCGAAAATACGGCGAGAGCTTCGGGTATTTCAATACTGTTGCCGAGTGGTATGATGTCCTGATCCAAAAGAGTGATGACTATATCCAAATGCTTTTCCTGCAGGCGAAAGCCCAAAGTCTTGTTAACAAGGCCGTGGAAGCGGACGAAACGGTGAACGAGGTAAAAGCCACTCCTGAATCCGATGTCGAGGGTTCGATGGGCTGGTTCTCTAAAATGGGGCTTTATATAGCTCAAGGTGAATCCTATGGTCAGGTAGATGCTCAGGCGTTGATTGAAAAGCATAACAAGGAGGCCAAAGATGCGGCGATAAAAGCGGCTGAGGAGCAACGGGACGCTTATTTGGATGAGGCAAAGCAGCTGCAGGAGGAATATGCCAAGTTGGGTAAAGAGGCCGGTATCGGCGGTTTCGTGGATCCGAATAAAAACAACAAGGAACCGAAACAGCCCGCTAAAATTGTTAATAACCTTGCCGAGCTGGAACTAAAAGCCCGTCAAAAGATAGAGGATCAGCGCATCGCCTTGACGAAAGAGGGATACGAGAGGGAGCGTGCGGAGGCATTGTTGAATTTCGAGAGGGAGAAAGATCGTATCATGGGTGAGGAACAACAGCGCATTGAATTATACAATAAGCTGAAAGCCGCCGGGGAAAAGGTTACTCCTGAACAGCTTGCCAATATATCCGCTCAGGCGGCCACGCAACGCATACAGGCAGCGCAGATCTATGATGCCACCGTTGCTGATATCGAGGGCAGGGAAAACAAGGATGCTACCGAGAAGAAAAAGAAACAGCAGGAAACCCTGCAGGAACTCCTGAGCAAATATCGTGATTTCGAGGCGCAAAGAGCGGCCATAAAGAAACAGGGCGATGATGATATCGCCCAGCTGGAATCCCAGCGTACTGCGGAAAATTCCGATGAGATTGACCGTGCGATAGCGGTTGCAAAGGAACAGGTGGCGAAAGGCATCCAATCCATTAACGATGCCGAGGCTGAGGAGGCATCCAAAGACAATGATTTTTTAAAGAAATTATTCGGGGACTATTCCTCCATGTCCTTTGACTCGTTGCAGAAACTAATCTCACAGGCCAAACAGTTACGGGCGTATCTTTCCGGTAATGGAGATGCAAAAGGAATCACGTTTATTTCGCCTGAGCAGTTAAAGAATATAGAGAAAAGCCCGGAAAAACTTGAAAAGTTAAAGAAAGCACTTGACAAGCTGCTCGACTCGGACAAAGGCGGCAATAACAAGTGGGAAAGCATTTTTAAGACATTTGAGAAAGGCTTTGCCGAACTAAAGGGAGCCAAAGGAGCCAAAGAACTATCCGGAGCTATCGGCACGATTGGCGGTGCTGCATCGGATGCGGCTGGAGAGCTTGCCAATATGTTCGACCAAATGGGCAATACCGAGGTGGCCGATGCCATGAGCGGAATGCAGCAGGTAATGGGTGCGGTTTCCAATATCGGGCAAGGATTTGCAAAAGGAGGTTTGATCGGTGGTATCGGTGCAGCTATCGGCGAGGCTGCCAATTTTATCACCTCGGCTTTTGCGGCGGAAGCCCGTCATAAGGAGGCTTTAAAAGAAATAGAAAAGGCAAAGCTCGATTTTCAGCGGCAATACAATCTCCTTTTGCTGGAACAGAATCTTTTGCTGGAAAAGGCTGAGAATATATTCGGGGAACGTCAGGTGGCAAAGGCCGCCAATGCGATAGAGGTTTACCGGGATGCCCTCTCCCAATTTAAGGATGAGCTTTCCGGAGAAGCCCCGACCATGAGCTGGATGGAGCGCATGACGGGAGATTTTGCCGGAACTTACCGCAAACGGTTGGAGAATTATCAGAAAGGTTTCGGCGGTCTGAATGATGCTCAGATTGTAACCGGTCACAAAAAAACCGGTCTGTTCGGTTGGGGAAAGGGTAAAGACGTTTATAGCGGCATTCTCGATGTTTACCCGGAGCTGATCAAGGCCAACGGTGAGCTGGATACGGAGATGCTCCAAGTGATCCTCGATACCCGTAAGATGAGTGATGAAACCCAGAACTACCTTGAGAACCTGATCGACCTGAAAGATGCGATGGACGAGGCGGAACAGGCGTTGGAGGG
>OITM01000167.1_pt1 | contig 21542 bp, 15 predicted proteins | sample 1586711 | NCBI WGS metagenome assembly OITM01 (sample SAMN02675049, study PRJEB24791) | human gut metagenome, SKBSTL061 | isolation source: stool | host: Homo sapiens | place: USA
TATAGCTACTCCTAGATCTCCATTGAGGTCAATTCCTCGGAGCAAAAGCCCAAATGGCTCGGAGGAAATCAACCAATTCTTCGGAAGAATTTTTCATTTGCTCACTGGATAATCCTAAATCTCCACGGAGGATTGTTCTATTTCCTCCATTTCCCGAGATCCCTCATTAAGACGTAGGTAAACCTACCCCGTATAATGCGTCAGCCCTGGAGATGTGTGCTATGTCAGAAGTTGTTTGTATATTTGCCACTACTACTAGTGATCATACGCTTATGAAGCAACTACTACATACTATATATACCCTTGTCGTTTGCGCTCTACTACTGCCTTGCAGCGCGTTAGCTAGTGATGCGTGTGGCGCCTCCGAGCGACAGCAATTGTCTGATCAGTATCTCATGGCTGCAGCTTCGCTAGCCTCTGCCTTGGAGCAGTCTGCGCCTCGGGTGGAGGTGCGTGATGGCGCTATCGTACCGCTCTGCGAGTATGAGCAGATGCAGGTCTTTAACGTCATGGGGCAGGAGGTACGCAATGAGCATTTACCATCAGGAGTCTATCTCGTGCGTCTTGTCGTGCAGGGAGAGACCTATACGCTCAAAGTGGTCATACGCTAATCTACTCTAAAGCTACTGTATGAGAGTTATCGGCGTCCTGCTGCGCTAACGCATGCCAGCTTGACGTAGTGGGTAGCTCTCTTCTCATATATTCTGTTTATGCTTGATCAAATCCAGCAACTACAATCGGCACTCTCCAACCTCGCGGCCTCTACGCCCGAGGAAGCAGAGCAACTACGCATAGCTTATCTTGGTAAGAAGGGACGCATCACCCAGCTCTTTGAGGCGTTTCGCCAGCTTCCCCCCGAGGAGAAGCGACAGCTAGGAGCAGCACTTAATCAGCTCAAGCAAGAGGCTACCGCACGCATCAAGGAGATACTAGCCTCTGTCTCCACGCGCTCTGTGCAGCAGACGATCGATCTAACCCGTCCCGCCGTACCTTACCCACAAGGCTCGCGTCATCCACTGACTCTCATACAGGAGGAGATCTGTAATATCTTCGAGCGCATGGGCTTTAGCATAGCTGAGGGACCTGAGGTGGAGGACGATTGGCATGTTTTTGAGGCGCTCAACTTCCCGCTAGACCATCCCGCACGAGACATGCAGGACACCTTCTTTGTGGATCACAAGAGCAATATCCTACTGCGCACTCACACTTCCTCCGTGCAGACACGTGTCATGAAGAGCCAAGAGCCACCTATACGAGTGCTTTGCCCAGGACGTGTTTATCGCAACGAGGCTATATCCGCTCGTGCTCACTGCTTCTTTCACCAGATCGAGGGACTGTACATCGACCGCAACGTGAGCTACGCAGACCTGAGAGAGGCGTTGCTCTTCTTCGCTCAGTCGCTCTTTGGCGCAGATACGCAGATACGATTGCGCCCCTCCTACTTCCCCTTTACTGAGCCAAGTGCTGAGATGGATATCTCGTGCGGCTTGTGCCATGGCGAGGGGTGTGGCTTCTGCAAGCACACCGGATGGGTCGAGATATTGGGTTGCGGCATGGTCGATCCCAACGTCCTGGACAACTGTGGCATCGACAGCTCCGTCTATAGTGGCTACGCCTTCGGACTGGGCGTGGAGCGCATTGCCAACCTCAAGTACAATGTCAAGGATCTGCGATACTTCTCGGAAAATAACCTAGACTTCCTCTCGCAGTTTACCGCTCACACCACACCCCTCTAAAGGCTTCTCAACAAAGTGACGCTTGACGAACGATACCGCTTGGCGCTGGAGGGGCTTACTCAGCTTTATCCTGATGCCGATACGGAGCTTATCTACCACGACCCTTTCAGTTTACTTGTAGCGGTCGTTCTCTCGGCACAATGCACCGACAAGCGGGTCAATATGGTGACCCCACAACTGATGGCGCACTACCCGACGCCTGAGGCGATGGCACGTGCCTCGGTAGATGATCTGCTAGCCTTCATGGGGAGCGTCAGCTATCCAAATAATAAGGCGAAGCACCTCCTCGGACTCTCTAAGCAGATAGCTCAGCGCCACAACGGCATCGTGCCTGCTACGCGCGAAGAGCTAGAGGCGCTCCCAGGAGTAGGACGTAAGAGCGCTAGTGTGATGCTGGCTGTATGCTTTGAGACACCGGCAATGCCCGTCGATACGCATGTCTTCCGTGTCGCTAAGCGCATCGGGCTTGCTTCCTCACGTGTCACTACGCCCCTAGCGGTCGAGCAAGCGCTCGTCAAGCGTATCCCACAGGCGCAGCTCATACGTGCGCATCATCAGCTCATTTTGCTAGGCCGTTACATCTGCAAAGCGCGCAAGCCACTCTGCGAAGAGTGCACCCTCCACGCTTGCTGTCGCCACTACGCCACAGCTTCTAAAAAGTAATCGTCTGTCTAACCCGTGACAGGGAGCTCGCTGTAGGAAGGCACAGCCGGCCACTCGTGATGGGCTTCGTCGTTACTTGACCCGGAGACCGAGCGTCTTCGTCAGGTAAGCGACCTCTTTGTAGTTTTCGACATAGTAAGCCGCGCGCTCCTGCGCTGTCGAGGCGTGTTGCGTTTGCTCGACAGCTGCGACCACTGTTGTTAGCGTCAGGTGGTCATTGTGCAGCTTAGCCTTGAGGTAGCGCAGCAAGGTGCGCTCGATTCGCTCGAACGACTCTAGCTGTATGTTGCTTACCAGCGAGACTGTGAGGTCATGCGGAGGCTGTAACTCAGGCGTCACCGTATGTAGTAGTTGTGAGAGATAGGCATCGTCCGTGATCTCGTCGTCTGCAAATGTGAGCCACCACTTGAGTATCGCCTCTGGTGTGACAGGCTCGTCACGTAGCTCTGAGGTTGCACTAGCCTCTGCCTCCTCTGCCTCACTGGAGGAAGCTTGCGAGGAGAGCGTCTCCTCCGCTTGGCGTTTGAGAGCTGATATACGTAGAGAGGATCCTTTGGGAGAGTAGGGCTTCGGTTGGCTAGTTGCTACCCGAGGACCCTTTTTTTTTTCGTCCGATGTAGGCGTTGGCGGAGCCTGATAGGTCGCTTGCGGTGTCTGTACGCTACTCGCTTGGGGAGCTGGAGCTGTTTCAGAAGCTTTCGGTGCCGGTTCGTTAGGAGCCGACGAAGCCGTTGCGGGCGCGACGGTAGCGTTCTTAAACGCCCCACACATCTCTGAGATGCCCATCAGAGTCAGCTCGACCAGTAGGCGCTTAGCTTGCGATGAGCGGTAGTTGCGCTCGCAAGCGACGAGCTTGGTGATAGACTTGTAGAGAAAGAGCGGGTGGATCTGCTGCGCTAGCGTGGTAAAGCGCTCTGCGTGCACTCCCGTATAGGGAAAGAGCTGCATCGTCTCTGGAGTCCGTGCCACCAGCAGATTGCGCATAAAGTCGGCCAGCCCGATGATCAGTTGTCGCATGGCGACCCCTTTGCCGAGGAGCTCATCGAGGAGTAGGAGCGTACGCTTGTAGTCACCACTATATAGGTAGGTGGTAAAGTAAAAGTAGTATTCGTCGTCTAGTATGTTGAGCGTCTGCAGCGTCTGCTCGTAGGAGATGACCCCGTCCTGTGCTGTACTAGCCAAGCGGTCGAAGAGCGAGAGCGCATCGCGCATACCTCCGTCAGCAATCCGTGCTATCGTGTCGAAGGCGCGCGGGTCGTACTGCAACCCCTCCGCATCTGCCACGCGGCGTAGCTGCTCAGCGATCTGCTCAGGCGGTATCGGCTTGAAGTCGTACACCTGACAGCGTGAGAGGATCGTTGGGAGGACCTTGTCCTTTTCAGTTGTGGCTAAGATAAAGACCACATAGCTCGGTGGCTCCTCAAGCGTTTTAAGAAAAGCGTTGAACGCGCCCGACGAGAGCATGTGCACCTCATCGATGATGTAAACCTTGTACTTGCCTTGCTGCGGACGTATGTAGACATCTTCGTTGAGACGGCGTATATCGTCGACCGAGTTGTTGGAAGCAGCGTCCAGCTCGTATATGTTGAACGCCCGCTGATGCAGTGCGGCCTGACAATTGGGGCATACGCCACACGCCTCCCCCTGCGGGGTGAGCTGCTCGCAGTTGATCGTGCGAGCTAGAATACGTGCTGCCGACGTCTTACCCACACCACGGGGACCGCAGAAAAGGTAAGCGTGAGCTATCTTGCCCTGCTTGATAGCACTCTTGAGCGTGAGGCATATAGCCTCCTGCCCAAGCATCTCATCGAAAGTCTGCGGGCGGTACTTACGCGCTGATACTATGAAGTTGTCACTCATCTGCCTTAGGGTTATCATCGTCCGTGTGTGCCTCCTCATACCGCTCCTGCTCAGACTTGGTTAGGGCTGAGAGCCCATTGTTCTGTACAATTTTGGAGAGACGCTCGAGGGACTTCGTCTCTTGAAGCTCCGAAGAGGCTGTTGGCTTAGCCTTCGATCCGGGGACGAAGTCATGACGATAGAGATTGATAAAGAGTACGATCAGAGAGAGGATCAGCGGCCCGAAGATGACGCCCCAGAATCCGAAGAGCGAGAGACCGATGAAGACTCCGAAGATCGTAATTAGTGGGTGAATGTTTGCCATCTGCTTCTGTAGGAGTAGGCGCGCTATATTGTCTACACCACCGATGACGATGAAGCCGTATAGTCCTAAGAGGATCGCGTTGAGCCAGTCCCCGTTGATGCCCATGACGACCGCTATCGGCACCCAGACGAGCATCGTGCCAAGTACTGGGATGATCGTCGTAAAGGTCGTCAGCACTGCAAAGAGTAGCGCATTGTCCACACCGAAGATCAGGTAGCCTATGTAAGCAAAGACTCCCTGCACAATAGCCAAGAGCGGGATGCCGATAGCGTTGCTCTTGACGATGCTTATCGTCTCGCTGGAGACTGTCTTCTTATTGCATTCTGTAAAGGGTAGTAGCTCCTCCACCGCAGCCTCAAACTGGTCATAACCTCGTAGCATGAAGTAGAGGAGGAAGAGGATGATGAAGGCGTTGAGGAAGAATGAGGACATGCCCTGCAGCAGACCCTTTACCAGAGTGGTCGAGAAGCTCGTCAGCTTCTGCAGATTTTCATTACTCCACAGCTCTATGCCAAAGCGCTCCTCTACATTTTTGATCACATCTTGCGCTTGTGCCGTCACCACATTCAGCGACTCAGGGTCAAAGGAGGAGAAGAGGTCGATCAGCATTAAGACGATCCCCAAAAGTGGTATGAGGAAGAAAAAGATAGCCTCTAGAGTCAGGAGCGACGCTGCCCAGCTACGTCCCCACCGCTTGCGCTCCACGAGCCACTTCATCTGACCTCTCAGAAGGACGTAGATCGTCAAGGCTCCCAGCACGCCACTCATGTAGGGTAGGGAGTGCTTACCGATGATCAGTAACAAAAGGAGAATCAGCGTGATCAGAGAGGTGCGAGGAGTCCAAAAGGATACCTTATATACAGGCTCTCCGTGCTTCGTACGACTATGTGTCAAGTCTTCCGGAGAGATGTGATCACAACACTTTGTAGTAGATGACGATTGCGAGGCGTCGTTAGGGGCTTTACTATTTGCTGTCATAGAGCTAGGAGTGGGTTTTGAGATATAACGTATATATTATAGATCTATCAACTTTCACCCAAAGGTACGAAAAAAGAGATTAGAGGTTAGAGATTAGGGATCGGAGCGATCAGAGTGGATCGGAAGTAATCGGAGCGTGACGTGTAACGACTTATAGGGACGCACGGCTAGTGTCTAGCGGGAAGGCGTCCGTTGTGTCAAAGGTTACAGCGTCAAGTTTGTATCAACTGTTACAGCGTTGTGGTTTTGACGGGGACGGACGCACAGACCGTGCGTCCCTACAGGAGTCGTCTCTGCGTGTCCCTACGACGGGCCACACGTCTTGCTGTACTACAACGGACGCACAGACCGTGCGTCCCTACAAATCGTTACTCGTTGGGTTGTTACACGTCGGGTCATTACACAATACCAAATAAAATAGGTATCTTTGTGGACGAATCATTTACTACGGACTTTACTAACAACTTTATTACCTATATATAGTATGAAGAATTTGGACTGGTCATCACTGGGGTTTGGTTACCTCAAGACCGATTACAACGTACGCTGTTACTATCGTGATGGCAAGTGGGGCGAGCTAGAGGTCTCTTCAGAGGAGACGATCACGCTACACATGGGTGCTACCTGTCTGCACTATGGTCAGGAGGCTTTCGAGGGTCTCAAGGCTTACCGTGGTAAGGATGGTAAGATACGCCTCTTCCGTGTTGAGGAGAATGCTAAGCGCATGATCCGCTCTGCTGAAGGTGTCGTCATGGCTCCCGTACCTGAGGAACTCTTTATCAAGGCTGTCAAGAAGGCTGTCGAGCTCAACAAGGACTACGTACCTCCCTACGAGAGCGGTGCTTCGCTCTACATCCGTCCACTCCTACTCGGACTGGGTGCTCAGGTGGGTGTCAAGCCTGCTCCTGAGTATCTCTTTATCGTCTTCGTATCTCCCGTAGGTCCTTACTTCAAGGAGGGCTTCAAGCCTACACCTATGGCTATCATGCGTGGCTACGACCGTGCGGCACCTCTGGGTACTGGTACGATCAAGGTGGGTGGTAACTATGCCGCTGGTATGGTACCTACTGTCCTGGCTCACGAGAAGGGCTACAGCGCTTGCCTCTTCCTCGATGCTAAGGAGAAGAAGTATATCGATGAGTGCGGTCCAGCTAACTTCTTCGGAATTAGAGACAACACGTACATCACGCCTGAGTCTACCTCTATCCTGCCTTCTATCACGAACAAGAGCTTGATGCAGCTCGCTGAGGACCTTGGTCTGAAGGTAGAGCGTCGTCATGTACCTGAGGAGGAGCTGGCTACCTTTGAGGAGGCTGGTGCTTGCGGTACGGCTGCTGTCATCAGCCCGATACTACGTGTCGATGACCTCGATGAGCACAAGACTTACGAGATCTCTAAGGATGGTAAGCCTGGTCCTATCTGCGAGAAGCTCTACAACAAGCTACGCGGCATCCAGTACGGCGACGAGCCCGATACACACGGCTGGGTCACCATACTAGACTAAAGGCTACGAGGAGGAACTCTCCTTGCTAAGACAAAATAATCGCGAAGGCGTACCCGGCACGGTTGCTGGGTACGCCTTCGTCGCTGATGAGCGTGTGGTGCTTCTTAGAGGAATATTGTTACCTTTGCGATTAGCGAGCCTAGGACACCCGGTCTGCGGGCTCCCCTAGGCTTGAGATTTATGTGGACGATACTGCTGACTATCCTATACACGCTCCTGGTCGTGGGCGTGGTGGTCGTGATCCTGACGGGTGGCGATGACATCTATCGGATGTTCTCGTGGCTGATGGTCGTGCTCTTCTTACCGGTGGTGGGCGTGGTCCTCTACTTGCTCTTTGGGCGCTCGGCAGCTTCCATGCGGCTGATCCCGAAGGACTTCTTGGAGGAGATCAATCATATGCCGGTGAGGCATACGGACTTTCGCTTTCACCGAGCACTGCTAGAGGATCCTTACTACAGCTCCCTCGGCAAGTTGCTCTACAACAGTGATGATCGTACGGTGCTGGCTGCCTCCTCGATGTCGATCATCACGGTGGGGACGGATAAGTACCGACAGCTCTTTGAGGATATTCGCTCGGCGCAGCAGGAGATCCATCTGATGTACTACATTATTGCGTCGGACGAGCTGGGTGTCAAGCTCCGTGATCTCCTGGTGACGAAGGCTAGTGAGGGGGTTAAGGTCCGGGTCATCTATGATGGGCTGGGCTCCTTTTGGAGCGATGTGAGGGGATTTTGGAAGCCTCTGCGTAGAGCTGGCGGAGAGGTCTATGCGTTCTTGCCGGTGCGGTTCCCCTTTTTCGATCTACGTATCAACTACCGCAACCATCGCAAGGTGGTGGTGATAGACCAACGTATCGGTTACTTCGGAGGGATGAATGTGGCGCAGTACTATACGCAAGGTAATGAGCTGGGGCAGTGGCGCGATACGCACTTTCGCATTGAGGGGAGTGCGGTGGCTGGGCTGCAGCGTGTCTTCCTGGTGGACTGGGCTGTGGCGGTGCGCAAGCGCTTTGACCTAGAGCCTTACTTCGCCGGGATCGATCGGGGCGCCTCGTATGAGCATCCGATAGCGATGCAGTTCCTCACGAATGGGCCGCAAGCACACTGGCAGACGATCGAGCAAGCCTTCATCAAGGCGTGCTCGATAGCTCATGAGGAGATCCTAGTGCAGACCCCGTACTTCCTCCCGCCTGAGGGGCTGCTGATGAGCCTCTGCAGCGCGGCTCTGCGTGGTGTACATGTTGTCGTCATGCTCCCAGAGCGTGGGGACTCCTACCTAACGCAGCGCGCCTCGGACTCTTATCTGACGCAGCTCCTGCAGGCTGGCGTCGAGGTGAGACGCTATAGGGGTGGCTTCCTACACTCTAAGCTGATGGTCGTGGATCGGCGTGTCATCGGCGTCGGCAGTGCGAACATGGACTTCCGTAGCTTAGAGATCAATCTGGAGGTGATGTCCTTCGTCTATGACACACAGATAGCGGAGGAGCTGAGCGAAGCTTTCGAAGAGGATCTCCAGGCGTGTCATCAGCTGACCCTCGAGGAGTGGAATGAGCGCTCGCTCTGGATACGCACGCTCGAGGCGCTCGCTCGTCTCTTCTCTCCGCTCCTCTGAGTACAAGCACAAAAAAAGCCTGCCGCCTATGGCGACAAGCATAAAAAAGCCGCACTGTGGATTAGAAAAACTCCGAAGAACATACATGTTTTGAGGATCTACCACCCTCTGAAGTCCACTGGAGCAACAAGTACTCACATACTCACGAGGAGCATGTCGAGGCCGGTCATCAGGTAAGCAGAATGATCTCGGAATAGTCGATTAAATTTGAGGAGTTTCCGTATCGAGCAGTGCGGCTATGGGTCTGCGCCGTCTACATATATAATATATGAAGAACACGTCGCGAGACACCTATCGGTGTCTTGCTACGACAAATATAAGGTAATATTCTGAACTATGCAAATCGTCGATCCCACTGCGGGTCGGGATCGGCTGCTGGATGGTGACTTGCTTGGTAAGATTTATATATCTTTGCGGTAAATACATTTCACCATCTAACGAATCTATTACTGATATGACACAAGATAAGACCATACGCTGCCTCATTATCGGGTCAGGACCTGCGGGCTACACCGCAGCTATCTACGCTTCACGTGCTAATCTATCGCCTGTCCTTTACCAGGGACTACAGCCTGGCGGACAGCTCACGACAACCACTGAGGTGGAGAACTTCCCCGGCTTCCCTGAGGGAATCACGGGTCCTCAGCTCCTCGAGCAGATGCGTCAGCAGGCGGAGCGCTTTGGCACAGACATTCGCTCAGGCGAGGTGACGCGCATAGATCTCTCGGAGCGCCCCTTCAAGGTAGAGATAGACGGCTCTACGGAGCTGACGGCTCACTCTGTCATACTTGCTACGGGTGCTCGGGCTAAGTATCTGGGACTAGACGATGAGACGAAGTATGCTGGCATGGGAGTCTCGGCATGCGCTACGTGCGACGGCTTCTTCTATCGCAAGAAGCGTGTCGCTGTCGTAGGCGGTGGCGACACGGCTTGCGAGGAGGCGCTCTACCTGGCAGGTATCGCTGAGAAGGTCTACCTGATCGTGCGCAAGGATCATCTGCGCGCCTCGAAGGTGATGCAGGAGAGACTCTTCGCACGGGAGAATATAGAGGTGCTCTTCGAGCACAACACGGTCGGACTCTTTGGCGACAATGGCGTGGAGGGCGCTCACCTCGTATATAAGAAGGGAACCCCCGAGGAGGCTAAGCGTGATATAGCGATCGATGGCTTCTTCCTGGCTATCGGACACAAGCCCAATACGGACTTCCTCGCAGGTCAGCTCGAGCTGGATGCAGCGGGCTACATCGTAACGCGAGAGGGGAGACCGCTCACCAGTGTGGAGGGTGTCTTTGCCGCTGGCGACGTGGCTGATCCACGCTATCGTCAGGCGATCACCTCTGCGGGTACTGGTTGCCGCGCTGCGCTCGAGGTGGAGAAGTATCTCCTCGAGAAGGGACTGTAATGCTGCGCTAGCGGTATGCGTCGCTTCGTCTGCAGAAATCATTTAATCTAAATAGGTATGGATATGAACAAGCAATGGACCTTTTGGGCAGCCTTGGTGCTGGCCATCGCCTTTGTACTAGGCATTTGGATCGCAGGGTCGACCTATCTATCGGTACGCAAGCAGCGTATCGTCTCAGTTACGGGCAATGCGGAGCAAGACTTCGAGAGTGATCTGATCGTGTGGAGTGCTTCCTTCCGTGTGCAGCGTGCTACGCTGGGCGATGCCTACACGGAGATAGAGCGTGAGCGGGCTGTCGTACAGGATTATCTCAAACAGTCTGGCTTGAAGTCTGACGGCTACTCCTTCGGGAGCCTAGATGTGACGCAGAACTACAGCAGTGGCTACGATACGCACGGCAACTATCAGCAGGTGCCTAACGGCTACGTTCTCACACAGACTGTGACCGTGACCAGCGGAGACCTAGATGGTGTCGAGGAGCTGTCGAAGAGTATCTCCTCGCTGATCTCTCAGGGGGTCGAGATAACGAGCCAAGCGCCTGCTTACTACTACACGAGCCTGGACGACCTCAAGCATCAGATGCTCCGCCAAGCCTCCGAGGACGCACTAGATCGTGCTGAGGAAATCGCCTCGGGAAGCCGTGGCAAGGTGGGTAAGCTGCAGAATGCCTCGATGGGCGTCTTCCAGATCGTCGGCAAGAACGCTGGCGAAGACTACTCGTGGGGTGGCGCGTTCAACACCTCCTCACGTCACAAGACGATCTCCGTCACCGTCCGCGCTACCTACGCTCTCCGCTAGGGCGCAGACGAATAACAATTTTGTAGGGACGCACGACGGTGCGTCCGCCCACGTCGCCTTGTAGGGACGCACGGTCTGTGCGTCCGTTGTATCAAATGTTACAGCGTCGTGTTTTTAACGGGGACGAACGCACAGACCGTGCGTCCCTACAAAATCGTTATTCGTCAGAATCGTTACCCGTCAAAATCGCCCTGCGTTCGGTGTATCGGTATCACTACCATTTGTTTTAAATAATCAGTACCTTTGTAGCGGTTTACGTTATGAGTAAATCACTACACGATGACAATCACACCGACTACCCCCTCTGCTTCTGACTCAAAGCAGACGATCTTGGATCGCCGTTATCTGCGCATGGCTCGTATATGGGCTGAGAACTCTTACTGTCAACGCCGACAAGTAGGCGCTCTCATCGTGCACAATCAGATGATCATCTCGGACGGATACAATGGTACGCCCTCGGGATTTGAGAATGTCTGCGAAGATGACGAAGGGATCACTAAGCCTTACGTCCTCCACGCTGAGGCCAATGCTATTACCAAGGTGGCTGCCTCGGGCAATAACTGCACGGGCGCGACTATCTACATCACCGCCTCTCCCTGTCTAGAGTGCGCTAAGCTGATCATCCAGAGTCGCATACGACGTGTCGTGTATGGTGAGCAGTACCGACTCACTGATGGTGTCGAGCTACTCGAGCGTGCTGGCATTGAAGTGGTCTATATACCGATGGACGATATCTCGTCTACTGCCGACACCTCGCACCTTTAGTATATATCTAGATATTGAGAAGAACAAATGGTGGATATGCGTCGTCAGTATAAATATTTGATCTGTCTCCTTGTGGGTGCGCTCATTGGCGCAGCTGTTTTTTGGCTCTTTTCTCGTTATCGGAATATCACGCACGCTGATAAGTTTGACCAGGTCCTGCAGCTAGTGGAGAAGTATTATGTAGACTCAGTCGATATCGAGCAGCTACGTACGGACATACTTCCTTATATGCTCGGGTCGCTTGATCCGCACTCTACTTATATTCCACCGCTAGAGTCGGAACGCGAGGAGCAGAGACTGGAGGGACAGTTTGAGGGAATAGGAATCATCTACAACATCATCACCGACACGATTGTTGTCGATCAAGTGTTCGCTGGTGGTCCCTCCGAGACCGCAGGGCTGGAGCCGGGCGATCGTATCTTAGCTTGTGACGGCAAGAGTCTCCTCGGTGAGCGCAACAATCAAGATACTATCACCTCAGCGCTCAGAGGTCCCGAAGGGTCGGTGGTACATCTCTCTATATTACGTCAGCAGGAGCGACGGAATGTGAACGTGGTGCGTGGTCCGGTGCCGATTAGGAGTATCGATGTAAGCTATATGCTGACGCCGACCATCGGACTGATGCAGATTACCACCTGGGCGCGTACTACTTATGACGAGTTTATCCAGCAGTGGGGACAGCTACAGCGATCTGGAGCGAAAGCACTGGTCTTGGACTTGAGAGATAATACGGGTGGCTACATGGATGCAGCCGTTGCCGTTGCCAATGAGTTCCTCAGCAAGGATCAGCTGATCGTCTACACCGAGGGGCGTACGATGCCTCGTGAAGATGTGGTCGCCAATGGTGAAGGCATGCTACAGAAGTTGCCTCTAGTGGTGCTGGTTAATGAGAATAGTGCCTCGTCCTCTGAGATCTTCTCGGGAGCGATGCAAGACCACGACCGGGCGATGATCGTAGGGCGACAGACCTATGGCAAGGGTTTGGTTCAGCAGCCCTTTACCTTCCCAGATCACTCTAGTGTACGTCTCACGGTGGCTCGCTACTATACCCCCTCGGGTCGTAACATACAGCGTCCTTATGAGCAGGGAAGTCTATCCTCGATCGAGGAGAGCCTCATGAGTGTCTCGGGGATCAAGCCTGTGGGGGACTATGCCGACACGCTCTCACTGACTAAGCAAAAGCAGCGGGAGTATCATAGCGATAAGGGGCGTCTCCTCTTCAGTGGCTATGGAATTATGCCAGACATCTTCGTCCCGCAAGACACCGCGATGATCAATGCTTATGCAGCACGTCTGATCATGTCTGGACTGATGCAAGAGTATGCCTTTTACTACGTAGACCTAAATAGAGAGACCCTTCGTGAGATGGGCTCTGTCCAAGAGCTCACAGCACTGCTTGCTCAGCAGCAGTCCATCCTTAGAGACCTAGCGGCATATGCCGCTGAGCGGGGTGTCGCCCAGCGTCCGCAGATGCTGCGACAAGCCTCACAGCGGTTGCTGCTACAGATGTATGCCTTGATAGCTAATCACCTCTTTGGTGCTACTGGCTTCTATCAGGTGATGACTCAAGATGATCCGATGATCAGCAGTGCAGAGCAGTATCTACAAGAGAATTACCACACACTATGATGGGTTGTGACAAAGTAAAAGAAGAGAAGAAAGCACTACGCCGTACTGTTCGTGCTAAGATGCGTAGTGAATGGACTGAGGAGTACAGACAGACGGTCTCGGAGAGTGTCTGCCAGCAGATAGAGGCGTTTCTGCCCTTCGTGCGCAGTCATTGTGTAGCACTCTATTGTGCCCTGCCCGATGAGGTAGACTTGACGGCTATCCTAGAGCGGTATCAAGGCGAGAAGAGACTACTCATCCCCCGTGTCGAGGGAGACGATATCAACTTCTACAGCTATCAGTCCGACTCGCTCATCACCAGCGAAGACTACAAGATCCTAGAGCCCACCGCCGCTGTCGAAGAGGCGGTAGACCCTGCAGAGATAGAACTCATTCTAGTACCAGGACTAGCATTCGACCAGCATGGTGGACGTATGGGGCGTGGCAAGGGGTTCTACGATCGCTTTTTCGCACGTTGTCCACACGCACTTCGAGTAGCGGTCACCTCCTCGATGCAGATTGTCGAGCAGATTCCGCTAGAGCCATGGGACGTGCCGATGCACTATATCATATCAGATAGTAAAACTTACGAGGTGCGCGACTAGCAAAGTTGCACAAGCCGACAGCCTCGACACAAAAAAGCTCCCCCCATCACAGTTCGACGACTGAGATGGGGGGAGTTCCTATTTATTAGTAGTAGGCTATAGCCTTTACCTGTTCAATTATAGGAGTGCGTCTAGTCCACACTTCAGATCTGCGATGATGTCCTCGACATTCTCCAGACCGATCGAGAGACGTACCATACCCTCGCCAATGTCAGAAGCAGCACGCTCCTCCGGTGTGTAGGGCGAGTGCGTCATGCTAGCTGGGTGCTCGATAAGTGTCTCAGCATCACCGAGGCTCACGCATAGCGTAGCTAGGTGGAGGCTATTCATCAGCTTACGACCAGCCTCTAGACCACCTTTCAGCTCGAAAGCGATCATAGCACCTGGTAGGCGCATCTGCTTCTTAGCCAGCTCATACTGTGGGAAGCTCTTGAGACCTGGATAAGCGATCGATGCGATAGCAGGATGCTTCTCTAGGAACTCAGCGACACGCTGTGCATTAGCGCAGTGACGCTCCATACGTATCTCTAGCGTCTTGATACCACGAGCGATCAGGTAAGCCTCAAACGGGCCTAGGACTGATCCCGTCATATCCTTGACAGCAAAGAGACGCACCTGGTCGATATAATCCTTGCGACCGACAACAAATCCGGCAATCACGTCACCGTGACCATTCAGATACTTCGTAGCTGAGTGTACTACCACGTCAGCACCGAGGTCTAGAGGACGCGTGATAAAGGGCGTGCAGTAGGTATTGTCGACCATCAGGACAGTCCCCTCCTGGCTGTGAGCTATCTTGGCAGCGCCTTCGATATCCGTCAGATACATATTAGGATTGGCAGGTGTCTCGATATAGACTAGCTTCGTGTTGGGACGCATAGCAGCCTTGATCTCATCAAGATTGCGCGCATCAACGAAAGTCACCTCCACACCAAAGCGTGAGAGTCCGTGCTCGAGGAATGAGTAAGTGCAGCCGTAGAGCGTCTTACCAGCGACGATGTGGTCACCAGCCTGTACCAAGGGGTAGATAGCTGAGGTGATCGCACCGATGCCCGAAGAGGCACTGACGCAAGCCTCGCCGCCCTCTAGAAAGGCGACCTTCTGCTCAGCAGCAGTGCAGGTAGGGTTCCCTAGACGGGTGTAGATGTACCCATCCTCCTCAAGGGCAAAGCGTCTGCCGCCCTGCTCCGCAGAGTCAAAGACGAAGGTAGAGGTCTGATAAATAGGAGTAGCCAGCGTACCGTGCTGATTGCGCTCGCTACCAGCATGGATGGCACGCGTAGCGAAGCCCATCTGCTGTAGTTCTTTTGGATCAATCATTATGCTTTATCTAAAGATTCGATTATTCGGTACGAAGGTACGAAAAAATAGCGCTCACGACTAGATATATGGGCTCGAAGGAGAAAGAAAGATGGCATAACGATCAGTGGGTTGCCCGTCACGCCAGCCTCTCTGTTCATCCGACTTCACTCCGAGCACCTCCGATCTCGTCAACTGCCAATTCCTCTGAAGCTATTCCTGAATAGCTCACTGGAAAATAAAAAATCTCCAACGAACTATGGGAAAATACTTCGGAAGAATCAAATGATACTTCGGAAGAATCAAATGATAAGTCCGAAGAATTTTTTTGTTCCTCCGGGGAAATCGCAAATTTCCTCCGAAGAATTTCCTGATTTCTTCCGTGAGATTATTGATTTATTCGGTAGCAACTGTTCATCTAAGCGATTAGAAGTCTCTCGATCCTGCTATAGAAGCCGAGAGTTTAGAAAGTCCTAATAGAACTTCCGAGTAGGTGATTGTCGTACCAATGTATTGCTATTGTGTACTAAACAAATAATTACTACCTTTGTCGCAACAAGTACGATAGTGTACGTGTTGAGAAACAAATAGTCCTAATCAAAACAAACTCAAAACAATGAATCACCGATTACTTATTGCTACGCTGCTAGCCCTCCTCGGGATGGCTATTTATGCGCCACTATCAGCTCAAAAGGCTGGCGAGGGAAACGTCATTATTATGAAGCTCATAGAGCTCCCTACCAACGATGACGATGAGCCTATGCCACTCTCACTAGACGTACAGGGAGAGGGAGAAATAACCATCGATGGAGTCACAGAGACTTATGCCGCGGATCGTAAATCCTATATGCCCACAGGGCTGGAGATTACGATCCGTGGTGCTGTTAAGTCTATTAGTTGCAGCTCTAGCGTGCTTTTTGTAGTAGATATCACCAACTCAAAGACGATCGAGAAGCTTAGCGTCAACAATAGCTCGATCTCCGACCTACAAGCTAAGAATGTCACCACGCTCAAAGAGCTAAACTGTGCCTACAGCTCCCTGCCTGCACTAGACTTAACGGGCTGTACAGGACTAAAGATCCTCAAGGGCAACGCCAACATGAAGCTTCAGAGTGTCACCCTCACAGGGTGTACAGCACTCGAGGAGCTAGAGCTACAAAACAGCGAGGTCTCTGAGCTAGACATAACGGGTCTAGTCAATCTGAAGAGTATAAACGTGGATCGTAACCCTGTTAAGAAACTCAACCTAAAGGGAATGAGTAAGCTGACGACACTGGACCTGCTTCAGACGAAGGTTACCGCACTGGATCTCTCTGATTGTACTGCACTGGAGATGCTTACAGCCTCTAGTTGTAGCGAGCTGTCATCTATCCAGCTGCCTAAGTCTGACAAGCTGCAGTACATCTACCTACAGGAGGCACAGATAGAGGAGATTGACTTATCTAATCATGCTTCACTAGTTCAAGTCTACCTAGAGCGCTGCCAGAAACTTGCCAAGGTAAACGTTTCCAATTGCCCCAAGCTTAAGCTGCTCAGCTTGCACCTCTGTGCACTTCCTGCGGAGGCTACGCTAGCCATTGTAGAGAGCCTTGCAGATCATAGTGCCGACTACAACGCGATGATGCCAGCCTACAAGATCTTTGCTCTTGGCACTAAGGTTACATACAAGGAGGGCAATGTTTGGTCACCCAAGGCTGCTAGTGTAGCTAGACGCAAGGGGTGGGCACTATTTAGCAAGAATGAGGATGAGTATGGAGAGCCCACACCTATCTTTGAGTATGCTAAGGTTACCATCGAAGAGACTGCTCACGGGCAGATCACTATCGAGGGTTACGACAAGGAGGATCTAGCATTTATGCCACAAGGTGAGACCTACAAGGTAGTCGCTACACCTGAGGAGGGCTACGAGCTACAGGAGCTCAAGGTCAACGACGATGATATCTTAGAGGATCTAGAGTTCCAGCTCTTTGAGGATAGCAAGATCACGGCTACCTTCGCAAAGGGTGGTTCAGGCTCAGCAACCGCTTACGAGTACTACCTAACGAAGGTCGAGCCTACGGTCGCTACGGCAACGGTCTACACCTATGGCTATGACGAAAATAAGAAGTGGGTATCCCGCACCGCCATAAAAGGAGACGGAACTGTCGAGTCTCGTCACGACATACGATATGATGAGGAGGGACGTATCTCAGACATTGACATCACGCTAGCCTATGACTATGCAAAGGATGGCAAGCCCAGTATGTTTACACACTACACTTACGATGATAAGGGGCGTATGGTAAGACGCCAGATGAAGCTTTTCAACAATGATATGGCTGATACCAAGATCGCCTACCGACCCGATGGACAGATAGACTATTGGGCAGAGCAGAGCGCCAAAGTGATGAATGATTACATCTACAACGACAAGGGACAGCTCATCGAGGAGCAGTTTGGAGAGGCTACGGGAGTAGACACTAATCACCCCACCGTTTCGACGCCCACAGGCAAGACCTTCTATAGCTACAACGACAAGGGACAGAAGTCAGAGGTTAAGTATGCAGCCGTTCAGACCAAGTGGCTCTATATGAAGGGTGAGCATTACACATGGGATGAGCAGGGACTTATGTCTAGTGTCAAAGCGATGAACTATACGTACAATCCGGGTGAGACCGATCCTGAGAAGGGTAAGGCAGATCCAGTCTTCGAGCTCCGCTATCAGTACGACGACAAGGCTAAGACCAAGGTCTTCTGGCCTATGCTACCTATTACAGAGGAAAACGGTGGCTTCGGCGAGTTTAGCTATGACCTCAAGGGTTACTGCAAGAAGGCCGAGCATTGGAAGTATGGATATGGAGATCCTAGGAAGACCTTTGACTTTATCTATGTCTTTGAGGCTTCACCACGTCACCTTCAGGAGCTAGTAGACAATGGCTCCACAACGGTACAGTACGCTTACGGTACGATCACTGCTGAGGGTGCATCCCTAGAGGGTCTTCAAGTGTACGACACCACGGGTCAGCTACTCCGTGACTACCATACAGCACCATGCCAGCGCATTGACATGGGCGTCAGCGAGCTACCTGACGGACTATATATCGTCCGCACGATCTCTTCTGACAGCACACAGACTGATAAGGTGGTCATAACACAATAAGCAAAACGAACTATGCTTCACTCTATCATAAGGCGAGGACTCATGACTATGCTCATGGGCCTCGCCCTATGCTCTTTACAGAGCTACGCAGCTTCGCGTATCCTATTTACCACGGCTCTGCCCGTAGGATCGACGATCACACTCACCATCTCTGCCGATGGTGCAGTAACGGTCCAAGGCCTAGCAGGAGCTATCCTCGCTGATGGCAAGCCACACGCCTATACCATTGAGAGTGCTGATGTGAAGCTCTCAGGAGCGATTACGGCTATCACACTCTCGCACCAAAACCTCTCCGCACTAGACATACGTCAGGCGAAAGAGCTGGCGGAGCTACGTTGTGATAATAACAACCTCACCGAGCTAAACATTGCTTACGCCAAGGCGCTTCAATGCCTGGACTGTACCTACAACCAGCTAGAGCGTCTCGACATCCCCAAAGCCTCTTTCCTCAAGGAGCTGCGTCTCAAGGGCAACTATGTCAAGAGCCTAGCCCTCGCTCAATGCTCCGACCTAGAGATCCTAGACTACTCGGATAACTACTACCCCACAGCAGTAGATCTGAGCAAGTGTACGAAGCTACAGCAGCTAGATGTGGCGAAAAATAAGATTCGCTCGCTAGATCTAACGCAAAATGGGGCTCTCCGCGCACTCTCCTGTGGTGACAACCAGATCACTTCCCTAGACGTAGCGCACCTAGCCTCGCTAGAGCGTCTCTCCGTATCAAATTGCTCAGACCTTGAGACGCTGACCCTCGGAGAGCACTCTAAGCTGCTCTTCCTAGACATCTATGGCACGAAGGTACAGAACTTAGATCTAGCTAAGTATCCTCTACTCGAGGAGCTCTCCTGCGCTTATGCTAAGCTTATGAGTCTAGACCTCTCGCACAGCAAGCAGCTACGCAGATTGAGCTGTAGCAAGAATCCCTTCAAGGGTCTTGACGTGTCACACTGCCCACTACTCGAAGAGCTCAGCTGTGGAGACCTAGAGATAGCTTCGATAGACCTAAGTAACAATCCTAAGCTCACCTCCCTGCAGATGGGACACAACAACCTATCGCAGATAGATCTCTCAGCACAGAAGGAGCTCAAGAGGCTCTATCTCTTTAATAATAACATTGCCAAGCTCGATCTCTCTGCGCAGACTCACCTAGAGGAGCTACTCTGCAATAATAACCTCCTCACCGAGATCACCCTCGCTACAGGAGCACCGCTCAGCAAAGTGGAGATCTACGACAATCAGATCAAGGAGCCTCAGATGGCTCAGATCGTCGCCAAGCTACCTAATCGTACGGGGCTCACGAGAGGTCTTTTTAAAGTGATTAATACGCCTAGCCAGACGGAGGGCAATGTCTGCACCAAGACCCTTGTTGATCAAGCTTTAGGTAAGTACTGGCGCGTGGTCGACTATGCAGACTTTGCCGACTTTGGCAGGGGGCTTGACTATCGAGGCTCTGACGCTCCTGAGCTGGGCGAGGGCATGATCAAGATTACCTTTGACAAGGCTGGCAGCACCATACAGCTCACCGTCGGCGTGCTGGGCGAGATGCAAGTCACAGGTACCACCGAGCCAGTCGTCAGCTCCAAGACGCCAGTCTCCTATACACTCGAAGGCACAGAACTACTCCTTCGTGGGGACATCTACAGACTGATCGTCAGTGGAGCCACCATTAAGGGCGTAGAGCTTACCAAGGCGCAGTATCTACGTGAGCTGGAGCTGCACAACTATCAGCCCGCAACCATTCAGCTAGCGGATCTACCACACCTCGTGACGCTCAGACTACACGACAATCAGCTCACAAGCATTGAGTTGAGTGGCACGCCTCTGCTAAACTTCCTCTCCTGCTACGGCAACAAGCTGACCGTCGACGCGGGTAAGAAGATCATTGCAAGCCTGCCCACGCGTCTCAAAGAGGAGAAAGCAACCATCCTCTGGCTCAATAGTCAGGGAGCGGGAGCTGACAATGCATTCCAAGAGGAGCTTCTCTACCTCGCTCACGCACAGGGCTGGGAGATGAGCGACTATCTAGGAGGAAACAGTGGCGACACAGGTGCACCTATCGGCTTCCCGATAGCAAACGAGCCTGTCTTCACTTCCACAGTCGAATCGACGCTACAAGTGAGCGTGGAGCTAGATATGCTACACATCGCTACCGCACCCGACACCCCGATCGCGCTCTATGACATGACGGGACAGCTACTGTTGCAGACTCAGTCTGATGCTGATGGGCTATGCGAGATCCCGCTAGCATCCCTCACAGAGGGACTCTACATCGTCGCTACACCAGTCGAGGCGGTCAAGTGCGTCATTCCTTGAATAAACATGTCAATCCAATAGGGGAACCGTAGACTGCTCTTCGCAGTCGCAAAACAAGTAGAGGCTCATCCCGATCGGGACGAGCCTCTACTTGTTTTGTGTACAGCCTTTACTTGACAAAGAAAGGCTCGAGGATGATCATGAGGTTCTCCATAAAGAAGCGTACGGAGATGGCTAGCAGGATGACTCCGAAGAACTTACGCAAGATGTAGATCCCGCCCTGTCCGAGCCACTTCTCTAGGAGGGCCACCGTCCGCAGCATTAGGTAGATGCAGACGACATTGAGTAAGATAGCGACGAAAAGCGTCGAGGTCGCCGTCCCAGAGGACTTCATAGTTAGGATCGCGGTAAAGGAGGCTGCACCCGCAAAGAGCGGGAAGACAAGCGGTACGATGTCTGCACTGCCCGAAGGGTTGTCGTCCTGAAAGACCTGTATGCCGAAGATCATCTCGACAGCCAGCACAAAGAGGACGATAGAACCCGCCACAGCAAAGGACGAAACGTCCACTCCAAAGAAGCCTAGCAGTGGCTCCCCTATGAGGAGGAAGGCGATGAACATGATGCCCGAGATGATAGCCACCTTGCTGGGGTGAAAGATGCTTCCCTTCTCCTTGAGGCTCAGCGCAATCGGGATGGCTCCGATGATGTCGATAGAGACAAAGAGGATCATAAAGGTCGCGAAGAAGCTCGATAGCGTAAAGTGCGAAAAGTCAGCTAAGATGCTGTTCCAAATGTTTTCCATAATCAGAATTGTTTAAAAGCGGTGAGAAGGGGACGCTTTCGGCTGCAAAGGTAATAAATAGCGCCGCAATCATCAAGCAGAGGCGCTTGCGTGTCAACTTCGAAGGACAAGAAGCGATGCCACGTGCGGGCTTGTTCTAATCTCTATGGGGGAATTTCCAAATAGCTCGCTGGAAAATGAAAATTCTCCACGGAGGCGAGGAAAATTTCTTCGGA
>OITM01000197.1_pt1 | contig 19818 bp, 16 predicted proteins | sample 1586711 | NCBI WGS metagenome assembly OITM01 (sample SAMN02675049, study PRJEB24791) | human gut metagenome, SKBSTL061 | isolation source: stool | host: Homo sapiens | place: USA
TGATTTCTCGTCCAGCCAGAGCAGGATAAACATACGGTCCACCTTGTTCAGTCGTTTGATGAGTGAATACATTTCTTTCAGCAGTTCGTTGTGTTCACAATCTTCCAGAATATCTACCTGCTGTTCCAAAGGTACATAGTCATACTTCTTTTTCTTTCGGAAGTCCGAGATACACGTGTTCAGGGATATGCGGTAAACCCATGTGACAAACGAACTTTCCCCCCGGAAGTTTTTGTATGACTTCCATATATTGAATACAGACTCTTGAAAAAGGTCGTTCACATCGTCCTTGTTGTCTGCATACATGAAGCATACCTTGTAAATGATGTGCTTGTATTGCACTAGCTTGTCGGCAAATTCCTGTTCTATACTCATCAGCTTTCAAAGGTGTTTTTATTAGGTTAGTCGGTGAAAAGAAGAGAAAGTTACACCTTTATGCTATAAAAGTCTTTGTATTGAAAGTAGGTATTACAGGTCTGTTCTTTCAAATGCAATGATTTGTAATTTTCTTGATGTAGCAGGCTGGATTACTTTTTGCGGACGTTAAAGCATTTGTCGAAAAAGTCTTTTTTATTTTTCCCGTAAAAACTACTGTCCAGTCCTTTCCATGTCTTGGGAAATATCTTTTTAGTGAGTTCCACCTCTTCTTCAAGAATCGCAATATTATCAGTCATCAATGCCATGTTCAGTGCGCGGTTGATGCGGGAACCGGCATACCTGAGGCTGTCTGTAGCATATTCTTTTATGAGGATGGCATAGGCGGAATCGGCAGACCGATAATTTTTTTGGGCGGTAAGGCTGTCTCCGAAATAATCTTCAAACATCGCTTTCATTGACCATAAGTCGGCACTGAGGGTGGATTGTTTTTCGGCTTGCCGGAGTACAGACAGAATCTCATGGTACTTTTTGCAGGCTGATAAATAACTGATTCTTCCCACATATACTTTTATATTGGTAGGGTCAATGGCTAACGCGCTGTCAAGTTTGGCCCATATTTCCTTGTCGTTTATAGATATATGTTCACTGTCATTAAAGAAGAAAGTGCTGTCTAAAGGAGGCAACCATAGGTTCCTCGCTTCTGCTACCAGACGGTTGGCTTCTTGGGTGTGGAAGTTTTCTTCTGTAGTTACGGGGGTGGAATGGTGTTTGCATGAAGCTGTAAGAGTTAATAATAAGCCAAGTAAAATGGTGGTTTTCATCAGTCTGTGTATTATGGGTATTAGTTTGTTGCCAACACAAAAATACGATAAAAAAGTGATATGTGGCAAAAAGGCAGTGAGAGTTTTGTTGCAAGTGTCGATTTTGCGCATAGGACTTCTTTTTCTAACTCATATATATCAAATATATTTTCAGATGATTGGTTATAACGGTTCTGTTTATATCAGACAATGTTTTCATTGCTTTCCGTGTACATCAAATCACTTCGTATCCTTTTGTTTATTCATTCTATTTTTTACGAAGGGGCCAACTACCTGATTATTTTTCTCCTTAATCCATCTTTTCCTTTATATTAAGCCTTTTTCCCCTAAAGATTAAGTATCTTTGTCCAAATGTGTTCTATCTCCATAGGTTGCGGAGTTGACTCCATAACCTTTGGAGATAACTCCATAGCCTTTGGAGTCAAGTCCAAAGCTTATGGAGATAGAATACAAAAGGAAGAGAACCCTTAACCATAGAGCAGAAAGGGCTTGCGGATACAGATCAAATCTTTTAATGATGGATATAAAATATGATTTCAAGGCCAACCCTTTCAAGGAAAAGGACGGCAAGCCGGTGCTTTATCCGGCGGTAGTGGTGAAGGAAACGATTACTACCGATCACATAGTGAAGGAGTTGTCCAAGCATAGCGCATATTCGGCGGGCTGTGTGGTGGGAGTGCTACAGGAGGTGGCCGATATGGTTGTATCCCATTTGCGGCAAGGGAAAAATGTGCGGCTGGACGGACTGGGTACGTTCTCTCTTGCCTTGTCCTCGCGTGAGGTGACAGACCGGAAAGAGATACGTGCGGCATCCGTGAGGATAAAGAAAGTGAACTTCCGTCCGGTACCGGAGTTAGTCAAGAGGGTACGTCAGGATACGGATATCCTTCGTGCCGAGTTCGGCTTCCTGCCTACGGGGAAGAAGTATACTAAAGAGGAGCGTTGGAAATTGCTGGAAGCTTATTTGAAGGAACACGGTTCCATTACACGTCTGGTCTATTCGGAATGGCTGGGGGTGGCGCGCACTACGGCGGCCTACGAGCTGAAGGCTTGGTATGAGGAGAAGAGATTGGACAAAGAAGGAAAGCATTCTCATGCGGTGTATGTGCTGCGCAAGCAGGAAGGTATAGCCGAAGTATAGCCCCTTTTTTATCCGTTTGGGAATAAAAAGAGAGGGAAAGTGGTGGTGGCAGCACTTTTTACCCATAAAAAAATGTGCTACCACCACCCGTTGAAACGCCTTGTTCATGGTGGTTCCAGTAGAGTGGGTGGTAGCAGTGGCAGCAACATTTATAAAACTCCGGAGAAGGAGGGATTGCTTGTATTTGTACTCAATCTGAACTCGGAACAAGAGACTTACAGCTTGTCATGCAAGACCCCCGCCGCTTTCAGATAGGCCACGTAGTTCAGATAAAGTTGGAAACGGGCGTCAACTTTCGTTTCGTAAGCCTGTTGCCATAACGCTTGGGCTTCCAAATGGTCGGAGAGTGTTTCCAGACCTACTTCGTACTGGCTTTTGCTGACACGCCTGTTCTCTTCCGCCTGTTGCAGGGAACGGTCGGCAAGTTCGCTTTCCAGCTTTGCTTCGTCCAGATTGTTGGCGGCTTGGGTCAGTTCCAGTAACATTTGCTCGTTCAGGTTTTGCTGTTGAAGGCGGGTCTGTTCCAGTTTGGCTTTGGCTGCACGTACTTTGTTGCTGCGTTCTCCGAAATGGAACAAGGGGATGCTTACATTCAGCAGGACAGAGAAACTGGCGTCGTCCAGGAAATTCTTGTTGTTCAGTTCCAAACCATGTACATAGTCGTATGAGCCTTTGATCCCTACTTTGGGAAGCAGTTCACTGCGGTTCAGTTTCACCTGCTGGCGGGCTATCGCCACTTGTTTGTCCAGTATTCCGTATTCCGGACGGCGGGTGATATCCAGTACCTGTACTTCCAGGTCTTTCTCTATCTCCGGGAAATCTCCGGAAACATGAACTTGTGTGGTCAGTGGTTTCCCTATCAGGTGGCAGAGGTTCATGGTAGCCAGGCGGAGAGCATTCTCGGCTTTTCGGATACCTAGCTCGCTTTCATTCAGCTTTACTTGTACTTTCAATACATCATTCTGAGGTTTAAGTCCATGTTTGTAAGCACTCTCTACGTTATTTTTTAATTCCGTCAATACAGCGTGGTATGCATCGGCTACTGTTTTCATCTCCTTTGCTTTTACTACCAGAGCGTATGCCTGATCTGTTTTCTGAATGACTTCTGTTGCGGTCAGATTTTCATTCATTTGTGCCATTTCTTTGCCCAGCAAGGACATTTTGTAGGCGGCACGGATTTTACCGCCCATGTAGAGGGGCTGTTCCATTTGCACACCGCCCATATAGACCCATCCTATTTTATAGTCCAGGTTAATGCCGGGGAAGTAGGCAAAGCCTGCGGGTTGTCCCGGATTGAACTGTCCTGTTCCATCGGGCAGAAAGACGGGCAGGTTGCCTCCGGCTATGCCGTAACTACCGTCGGCATTACTGTAAAGTCCTGTTCCGCTGACGGTGAAGTTGGGGAAGAAGTTCCCTTTGTAACTCTTGGCAGTATAACGGGCACTTTCCGTCTGTTTCACGGAAGCCGCCATTTCCTTGTTGTATTTTAATGCCATTTCGCGGCACTCTTTCAGACTCAGTGTTTCCTGTGCCCATGCGGGGGTGGCAAGATGCCACAGCAGACAGCAGAGGGGGAGTATCATTGTCTTTTTCATTTATTCTCGGTTTTGTATGTCAGTGAAATGAATCAATTGTTTTTTATCTTGAAGAACAAGGCATATAATATAGGGATAAAGAGCAGCGTGATCAGTGTGCTGCACAGCAATCCACCCATGATAGCTGCCGCCAAGGAACCGAACATGGCATCGGACAGCAAGGGAATCATACCCAGAATCGTTGTCAGCGAGGCCATCATGACCGGGCGGAGACGGCTTTGGGAACTGTCTATCAGTGCGGTGATCGGTTCTACTCCTTCATTGATCTGAAGGGTGATTTCATCCATCAGTACAATTCCGTTCTTTATCAACATGCCGATAAGGCCCAAGGTTCCTACGATGGCCACGAAGTTGAATACCTTCCCCGTGAGCAGCATCACTGCTACCACTCCTACAAAAATCATCGGGATACAGCAGAAGATGATGATAGGCTTGCGGTAGTCCTTGAATAGCATTATCAGGATGGCAATCATCAGAATGATGGCCAACGGGAAGTTCTGGAACAGGTATTTCATGGACTGGTCGCTGGCTATCTTCTCACCTTGCCACACCAGTGAATATCCTTCGGGTAGTTGTATCTTCTCTATGCGTTCTGCAATGGCAAGACGTGCTTTTTCCGTTTCTATGCCCGGTGCGGGCGAACACTGTACACGCTGGCTTCTCTGACCGTTGTAACGGGGAACTACCGGGTCTTCCCATCGGATATCAATTCCTTTGCTGATTTGCTTCAGCGGAGTACTTCCCATGATGCTTTCCACCAAATCTTCTTTCGAAAGCGTGCCGGCTTTCAGTTTCACCATGGTTTCTTCGTTCAGCAGTCCGTTCAACGAGGGCAGTGACGAGAAGACTTGTGCATTGCCTAAATCTTCTATGGGTTCTCCTTTTTCGTCAAGGCATTTCAGATAGATATTGTTTTTGTGGATGCCTTCGTAGAAAGAGCCGATGGGAATTCCTCCGGTAGCAGTGAGCAGGGAAAGGCTGACATCATTGCGGCTCAGGCCGAGGGCACGGGCGGACGGCTGGTCATATTCGATGGTCAGTACAGGAATCTGAGGTTCCCAGTCGGTGGTGATAAGGCAGACTTCTGGTGTATTTTCCATGATGGTACGGGCGCTGTCGGCCAGTTGGTGCAGAACGGCAGGGTCGGGGCCCAGGAATTGTGCTTCTATGGGATATTTCTTGAACATCAGATTGTATCTTTTCAATTTGATGTATGCGTCCGGATAGGCTTGGGAGAGGTAAGCTTGGATTTCGTCTATATGTTCTACCAAGGTTTCCGGTGAGGTGAAGTCGATAATCAGTTCGCCGTACGAAAGTGAGGGGTTGGCAATGCTCCGTACCAGATTATAGCGTCCGGGCGTACCGCCTATGGAGGTGGTGACGTGGGTTATTTCCTTGCGTCCTTTCAGATAGGTTTCTATTTCTTTCAAATCTTGTGCCACACGAGTGTGGTTGTTTCCTTCCGGCAGTTTGTATTCCATGTAAAGCTGGTCGTAAACCATGTCGGGGAAAAAGCCCTGACGCATGTATGGATAGCCGAAAGCGGAAAGTAGCAACAGGCCAATCATGGTGAATACAAAACTCCACCGGTGGGTCAGACCGAACCGCAGTGCCGAACGGAGACCGGCATAGATTTTACCTTTGTACACACGCTTTCCGGTACTGTCGGTATCTATGGCAGGATGTAGTCTGCGGTCGGCCATCAGCGGTACGTGAATCAGTGCCAATACCCAGCTCAACAGCAGGGAAACGGCAAGTACGATGAAAAGGTCGCGCGTGTAGACGCCTGCGGTGTCGGGGGACATGTAGATGGGTAGAAAGGCGATGATGGCTATCAGTGTCGCGCCCAGAAGAGGCATGGCTGTCTGTCTTCCGATGGCGGTCATGGCTTCCATCCGGTTTTTGCCGGCCTTCAAGTCTACCAGTATGCCGTCTATGATGACGATGGCGTTGTCTACCAACATGCCCATTGCCAGTACAAAAGCAGCCAATGATACGCGCTGCATGGTTCCGCCTGCCGAATAAAGGAACAGAAAAGAACCGAATACGGTGATGACCAGGCTGATACCTATGATAAGGCCGCTCTTGAACCCCATTGCTATCATCAGTATCAGTACTACGATGATGACGGATTCTATCAGGTTGATGACAAAGGTTCCCAAAGAGCTGCCTACCCGTTCGGGCTGATAGAAGATTTTGTGGCATTCCACTCCTGCGGGCAGACGTTCGGCTTTGAGTTCTTCCAACTTGCTTTCTACGGCATGGCCTACTTTTATAATGTCCGAACCACTGGAGGCAGCGATGAGTATACCGAGAGCGCGTTCATGGTCATAGAACATTTCATTGCGTGTGGGGTCCTCGTAGGCTTTCTCTATACGGGCGATGTCACTCAGGCGAAGCTGGTCGTCATCATGTCCCTGGATCAGCATTTTTCCAATATCTTCTACGGTTTTGAATTTATCGTTTACTGTGACTCGGATACGGTTGTCACCATTTTCATAATATCCTGTATAGGTGGTTTTGTTCTGTCCGTTCAGTGTGGCGAGAACTTCGGCAGGTTTAACACCGAGGTTTGCCATACGGTCTTGCAGCAGGGAGATGTTGATACATTCGGAACGTTTGCCGTAGAGTTCCACACGGTCCACGCCTTCCAGTTCGTTCACTTCCCGTTTCACCAGTTCGGCATAGTCGGACAGTTCACGGTCGGACAGTCCGTCGCCTGTCAGGGCATAGAACATACCATATACGTTTCCGAAATCATCCTTGACTATCGGGGTGGTGGCTCCTTCGGGCAACAGGGCGTGGGCGTCGCTTACTTTGCGGCGCAGCATGTCCCAGCATTGTTCCACTTCGTCGTCCGGCACGGTGCTCAGCAGTTCTATCTGTATCAGGGATAAGTCGTTGTATGAATAACTTTCTATATTGTCTATGTTACCCATGGTGCGGATGTTCTTTTCGAGCACGTCCGTTACTTCCAGTTCTACCTGGTGGGCGGAAGCACCCGGATAGGTGGTGACTACCATGGCAAGCTTCACTTTTATTTCGGGGTCTTCCAATTTGCTCATCTGATAGCAGGAATAGGCTCCGCCGAGCAGCAGAACCGCTATCAGGAAATAAATCAGATTCCTGTTCCGGAATGCCCATTTACTGATGTCCATTATAATAATCCTCCTATATTTGTGTTAGTGACCGGTGACAAAGGTTTTACAATTTCTCCATCCTCAATGTGGTGTACGCCCGAGGATACAATCTGCTCTCCCGGTTGCAGTTGTCTGGAAGTGATGAGACTGTGTCCGTTGTTCAACAAACGCAGTATGGATACTTCCTGTCTGTGTACGGTATTGCTGGATGGATGAAAGACGAACACATACGCTTTGCCTTCTTTTTGCAGGATGGCGCCGGTAGGGACAGAAAGAGTATTCTCCTGCTCTGTACGGCAAAGGATGGTTACCATGGTGTTCATGCCGGGAGAAGGGATAGCCCGTGTGCCGGGTACTACTTGCAGGCGCATGGTGTATAGTTGGTTTGCGTTGGCTTTCGGGGTGACACTGATTAGTTTCAGCGGGTAGGTTTCGCCCGGATAGATATCAAATGTGCAGTGATAATTGTCGAACTGCTCCCGGCGGATATATTCGGCCGCAGGCAGATTTATTTCCACTTCGGGGGTTCCGCCGCTGATCATGGCAATGACGGGCATTCCGGCTCCGATGGTTTCGTGAGCTTCGAACAGGCGTTTCTGGACATACCCGTTGAAAGGAGCATAGAGCCGGGTGTAAGCCAACTGATCTTTATGGTGTTTGTACTTGGCGGTGATTTGCTTGAGCCCGTATACGGCTTTGTCATTGGCGTTGGGGGTGGTTCCGTTGTCTTTGTAAAGAGCCATGACCCTTTCTGCTTCCGCTTTTATTTGCTGGTATTCTGCTTCAGTAGCATCCAGTTGTACTTGATAGTCGGTGGGGTCCAGTTCGGCCAGTAATTGTCCCTCTTGTACACGGGCGCCGTCTTTTACATGTATTTTGCTGATGGTTCCGCTTACCCGGAAGGCAAGGCTGATATCTTGTGCGGCTTTTACCTTTCCCGGAAATTGCAGGAACGTTTGTTTGTCGGCAGAAACAACTGTGTCTATTTTTACTGTCTGATGACCTTTGGCTTCCTGGGCACGTTGTGCGCAGGAACTTAGTAAGATCAAGGAAATACCTGTTAGAATAAGATAAATTCGTTTCATACTACTATGATTTTCGTGCAATTAGTTTTCTGATACAAAGTTATTCCGAAGCAAGAGGATAGAAAAGGTTGATATGAATGATAAATTGTCCGATTTGTATATTTTCTAGTAGATATATAGCTGAAAAGTTTGCGATTTGTATTTATTTTGCAGTGAATGAATAAAAGAGATAGATGGATGGTCGGACAACAGATGCCTTTTCAGTTTACAGTGCTTTCGAGCAGTGATCCGCATACTTTTAAAGACGGACAGATTATTTCTACATTTAATAAATGTGGCTTTTTCTTTTGCCGGAGGGGAAATGTGGAGGTTTCACTGGAAGATAAGCTTTTTCAGATAAAGCCCGGTGATGTGTATATTTACATGGCTTCTACCTTGGTGCATCTGCTTCATAAGAGTGAGGATGCGGAAGGGGTTATGGTTGAAGTGGATTTAGATTATATCATTCCTATCGTCAATAGGGTGATCAATGTGGAAAACCAGCTTTTTATGCGGAAGCATCCTTGTATATCACTTTCGGATAAGCAACGTGCTCATTTGGAGTATCTGTTGGATAATTTGCGGGAGAGGATAGAGGCGGAGGATGTGCAAGAGGTGAATTTGCAGCAACAACGCCTGACTTTGGAACTGATCAAGTCGATGGGGCAGACTTTCTGCTATGAGATATTGAATATGTATTTTGCCAACCAACCCATGCAGCCCTTGCCGCAGAACAAGAAGGATGTGATTTTTCAGAATTTCATGCTGGCTCTTTTCCGTTTGTATAGGAAAGAGCGTGATGTTGCCTATTATGCGAAGATGCAGCACATTACTCCACGTTATTTTTCTACGATCATTAAGGAGAAGTCGGGGAATAGCGCTTTGCAATGGATTGTGCAAATGGTGATTACCGAGGCGAAACAATTGCTTGAAGGATCGGATTTGAGTATCAAGGAGATTGCGAACCAGCTGAATTTCCCTACGCAGTCTTTCTTTGGAAAGTATTTTAAGCAATATGTGGGGATTTCACCTAAAGAATATAGAAAAGGCAAGTTGAGGATTAAGGATGGAATTTGATTTCAGAAAATGCAATCTATTTTATTTTAATATACCTTTGTGTACAAATCATAAACGTTTTATTTATGACCCGAAAGAACGAACAAGAGCGATTCATGTCTTATATTACAGAACGGCAAACTCATGAGAGCCGGATGGCGGTAGCTGATTTTTTGCGGAAATATGCTGACCGGTATCATAACTCTGATTTTATTTCTTCTGATCCGGTACAGTTCCCGCATCGCTATCATTTCAAAGCGGATATTGAAATCAGTGCTTTTCTGACTGCTTTTCTTAGTTTCGGAGCCCGCCCTCAAATACTGAAGGCGGCAGAACGGCTGGATTCCATAATGAACCGGCAGCCTTTGCAGTATGTGTTGTCCGGGAACTGGAAAATTGATTTCTGTGGTGAGGAGTCGTTCTATCGGACGGTTTCAAAAAATAGAATGGCACAATTGTTTCATTGGCTGTATACTATATATGATAGGTATGAGAGTATGGAGAATGCTCTTCTTTGCGAAACGGATGGAACTCCGATGCAACGTCTTTGTCGTTTGTTTGGAGTGTCGGATAAGGCGCCGCAAAAGAAATTGAATATGTTTCTGCGCTGGATGATCCGTCGCGATTCGGAAGTGGATTTTGGAATCTGGAGGAATTTCTCTCCATGTGAGTTGATTATCCCTTTGGATACACATGTCAGTGAGATGGCTTTCAGATTGGAGCTGACCCGAAGTAAATCTTATACGCTGAATAATGCAAGAACTATTACTGCGGCTTTGGCTGAGGTTTTTCCCGAAGATCCTTGTCTGGGGGATTTTGCTTTGTTTGGCTATGGGATTAATGAATTATGAGATGTAGTTTGGGGTGTGTTGCTCGAAGCAGGTAGCTGTGGTGAGGATGACTATGGGATATCATTTGCAATAAATGGAAATCTAAAAATAATCCCCGAGGGATATCACATCCATCGGGGATTTTCGGTTTTTTGGTTAAAGGTTAGTATAAAATTAGGTTAGGTTGTTTCTTAAATTATAGGGGTACGTATTCCACGAAGGCCTCCATTGCTTCATAACATGCCAAACCAAGTTGGTCATACAAAGCAGCGGTACCCCGGTTGCGGTCTTCACTTCTTTGCCAGAACAGACGTTCGTCATTGCCCAGGAACGGTGCGCTTTCCATCTGAGACTGATGCTTTAAGATGGAGTTACGTTTAGCACGCAATTCTTCCGGACTGAACGGTACGGCCATTTCAATGTTTTCAATTTCCCATTCCGCCCATGCGCCACGATACATCCAGATGCGGCAATCTTTCAACCATTCGGCACCGGCTTCTTTCTCGATGTCAATAGCGGCAAGCACTGCGTCTGTGCAGACACGATGGGTTCCGTGCGGGTCGGCCAAGTCACCGGCTACATAAATCTGATGGGGCTTTACTTCACGTAATAACTGCAAAACAATTTCTACATCGGCTTCACTGATGGGATTCTTTTCAATCTTGCCGGTTTCATAGAAAGGCAGATCGAGGAAATGAACACGGTTCAGTGGAATTTGATTGTAAGTGCTTGCGGTACGGGCTTCTCCACGGCGAATCAATCCTTTGATGGTCAGAATATCACGGCTGTCCATATCGCCTTCTTTCTTAGCGGCAAGGAATTTCTTGATTTCAGCATATTTGTTTTTGATGGTTTCGTTGGAGTTTTCATCAAAAAGTTGGTTGAAACCGTTGATGAAGTGCATGAAACGTACTACTTCTTCATCGCCTACGGCAATGTTTCCGGAAGTTTCGTATGCTACGTGTACCTCATGACCTTGCTGAACCAGACGGCGTAAAGTTCCACCCATTGAGATTACATCGTCATCCGGATGCGGAGAGAAAGCAACCACACGTTTTGGAAATGGTTTCGCACGTTCGGGGCGATAGGTGTCGTCCGCATTCGGCTTGCCGCCGGGCCATCCGGTGATGGTGTGCTGCAGATCATTGAATATTTTGATATTTACGTTGTAAGCAGAACCGTAGAGTGCCAGCAGTTCGCTCAGTCCGTTTTCATTGTAATCTTTGTTGGTCAGTTTCAGAATCGGTTTTTTGACACGCATACACAACCATACAATAGCGCTGCGAATCAATTTGTCGTTCCATTCGCAATTGGTTACCAGCCACGGACGTTGGATACGGGTAAGGTGAGAAGCCGCTGCCAGATCTATGCAGACATTTGCATTGTTATGCATTTGCAGATAAGAAGCGGGCAGAGTGTCGCTCACTTTGTCTTCCACCGCTTTCTTGATGATATCGGCTTTGTCATCTCCCCATGCCAGCAAATAGATTTTCCGGGCAGTCATAATAGTTGCCACTCCCATGGTGATGGAGCAGGGAGGAAGATTGTCTACTCCTAAGTTGTGTGCAGCTTCAGCACGCGAGGTTGAGTCAATCAAAATCAGTCGGGTAGGAGAGCTCAAGCTTGATCCCGGCTCGTTCATGGCAATATTGCCTTCACGACCAATGCCCATTAATACGATGTCTATACCGCCAAAAGTCTGGATACGTTGTTCGTACAGGCGGCAGTATTCGATGACAGCTTCCTGCGGAATCGTTCCGTCGATGGTGAATACATTTTGTTTGTCAATATCGATTTGGCTGAGGAATAAATCGTTCAGTTGTGAGAAACTGCTTCCCGCCCCTTCGGAAGCCAAGGGGTAATATTCATATAAATTGAAAATTACTACGTTACGGAAACTTAGTCCTTCATCTTTATGTTTACGGACCAGTTCGGCATAAAGCGGACGTAATGAAGCACCGGTTCCGGCACCAATCACGCAGAACTTTCCTTCGCGCTGACGTTCCTGAATTTTTGCCGTAATTTCGTTGGCAATGTGCTGCACGCCTTCCTCCATCGTTTCATAGATGTCGGTAGGCACTTTTTCGCAGCGGGTCAAGACAGAACGTTCCACCGCATTTTCGGGTTTATAATATTTCGGAGATACTCTGTTCAGAGAAATCTGCGAACTTAAGTTTGTTCTCATAAATTACAAATTAGCTTTTTCGATGTCTTTGAAATATTTGTAGGTACCGACTTTCAGTTCGTCTGTAGCGGCTTCGTCACAAACAATAATGCCATGCTGGTGCATTTGTAATGCACTGATAGTCCACATTTGTGTAATACCACCTTCAACGGCATGTTGCAAAGCACGTGCTTTGTTGTGCCCGTTGCAGATAATCAGAACTTCTTTGGCTGAAAGGACAGTCCCTACACCTACTGTTAACGCAGTTTTAGGTACTTTGTTCACGTCATTGTCAAAGAAACGTGAGTTTGCAATGATTGTGTCTGTAGTCAGTGTTTTGATACGTGTGCGTGAAGACAAAGATGAGCCCGGCTCGTTGAATGCGATATGTCCGTCGGGACCGATACCTCCCATAAACAGGTCGATGCCTCCGATTTCGGCTATTTGTTTTTCGTAGTTGGCGCATTCTGCTTCCAGGTCTTCGGCATTTCCGTTCAGGATATGTACATTTTCTTTCTTTATATCAATATGGTTAAAAAAGTTTTTCCACATAAATGTATGGTAGCTTTCTGGATGATCTTCAGGCAAGCCTACATATTCGTCCATATTGAAAGTAACGACATTCTGGAAAGATACTTTTCCCTGCTTGTTCAGTTCTATCAGCGCTTTGTACATGCCTAGCGGTGAAGATCCTGTGGGACAACCTAAAACAAAAGGTTTTTCAGGAGTCGGATTTGCCGCATTGATTTTACTAGCTACATAGTTTGCCGCCCATTGTGACAGCGCTTGGTAATCAGGTTCGATAATTACTCTCATGGTTCTTTCTTTTTTTAAGTTTTAAGTGTTAAGTTAACTATACGGGTTATTCCATATTATCCGTTTTAGGACGGAGGAATGTCAACTGTACGACCAATGCTATTGCAACAATGATGGCCAACATGGCAAATCCCAGTCCCAACTTACCTCCGTCTGTCCACTTTCCCAAGACTTCGGTAATGGCTGCTCCCGCAAACACGCCTGTCATATTCATGATACCATAGGCGGTAGCACGGTGTTTGGATGATACGAACTGGCATAGAATCGGCATATTGTTGGCATCGAAGATACCATAACCGATTCCGAATAATAATCCAGCTCCCACAACAGCTACGAAACTGTGTCCGAACCCTAGTAAAAGCAGGGATGGAATAGTAAGTCCCAAGCCGATGGCACCCGTGTACACACGTCCTTTTATATTTCTTTGCACCCACTTATCGGATAAGGTTCCACCAATAATTACACCAATGAACGAGGATAGTGCGATGGTGATAGTCGACATGGGGCCGGCTTGTGACATCGGTATATTCAGGTTCTCGGCGAACAAGGTAGGTAACCAGTTTTTGGTTGCCCATCCCGGTAAACTGGGGGCTGCGAAATATAGCAGAATCACCCAGAATGCAATATTACTGAAAAGTAATGATAATCCCTTCAATAAATTGCTTTTTTCTTTACCGGAAGGTGAATTTATTTGTTCAATTTGTATTCTATCCTTCTTTTCATGTAGAAAAAGCATCAAAATTACGGCGTATGCAATGCCGGCGATGCCGAACCAATGAAAGGTTGTATGCCAGGAAAAAGCAGCGGCTACTGTAGCGCCGAAACCTCCGATGGCCTGCCCGGTGTAGAGCCCGGTCATGTGAATGCCGATGGCTAATGAACGTGACTTATCGGAGTGATAGTCTGCGATCAGTGACAATCCGGCAGGAATATAGAGCGCTTCGCTGATTCCCATCAAGGCGCGAAGGAAAAAGACTTCATTATAAGTGTCGGCTATTCCCATCAGATAAGTGACGGCCGACCATACAAACAAACTGCCAACAATAAGCCATTTGCGGTTCATGCGGTCGCCCACCATTCCGGCTATAGGGCTCATACAGCCATATATCCAAAGAAAGACTCCCATCAGTCGCCCAAAATTGGCAGCTGACTGAAGCTCGGTGATATCCACCGCCATGGCATCTCTCATTGTGGACAACATTTGCCGGTCCATGTAATTCAACAGGGCGACACCCCATAATAATCCTACTACAACCCAAGGATAAATTTTACTGTTTTTCATGCTAATAGATAAAGGGCTTTATAAATGTGATTTTTTGTTGTCGAGTATTTCCTTGCACAATGTATAGCCCTTGATCATCATTCTTGGAATGTGGAACGGGCCTTTGAACAGGTTACCCTTGGCCATTTGTGCAGGCGTGCCGTCACGATGGAGATATCCAAACCATTCTCCACACTCTTTATCAGGGAAATGGGTGTATGTCCAATCGCTGATTTGCTTGTGCATGTCAAGGTATTTTTCATTTCCGGTTGCTAAATATGCATACAAAGTAGCGATGATAGCCTCTGTCTGAGGCCACCAGAATTTCATGTCTTGGGAATAATCCTGTGGCGGAAGGTTCTTGCAGTCTTTGAAGTTGATGATACCTCCGAATTCTTTGTCCCATCCCCACTCCCAGGACCAATCAAAGATAGTGAGGGCCAGTTCCGTAATGTCTTTGTCCCAGTTACGGTATTTGGCTTCTTCCAGCAGAAACCAGGCTGTCTCAATACAATGTCCCGGATTGATGGTGCGGCCCATGTTGCTGTCAATGAATTCTCCGTTGGGACCTACTGTTTCAAGCAAAGCCTTGAATTCAGGATGCATGAAGTCTTTACGTAGCTGGTCGATGGAGGCGTCAATCTGTCCATTGAAGCTTTCGTCCTGAATAGCCTGACGGATACGTGATGCCACATTAATCAGAATCATGGTAATGGAATGTCCTTTCATCGGGAGGGTATCCAGATATTTGGGAGCCAGTATGCCTGGTGTTTCCATAAAATACTGCATCCGTTTGAACAAGTCTAATGCTTTTACAGCATACGTCTGGTCACCGGATGCGATGGCATATTCCGACATGGCGATGGCTGCGAATGACTCCGAAAAAATATAACGGCGTTTGCGCAAAGGAGTGCCTTCGGCAGTCACTTCGAAATACATACGTCCGTCAGAGTCAAAACAATGCGCTTCTATAAAGTCTATTGTACTTTTGGCTGCCGCCAGCCATGCTTCGTTCTTTTCTATATTATTATATGCATAGGAACAGATAAAAGCAAATCTTCCTTGGAACCACACTGATTTGGTGGTGTCCATCAAGCTGCCGTTTCGGTCAACGCAGGTATAAATACCTCCATTGACCTTGTCCAGCCCGTATTTCAGCCAAAACGGCATGATATTGGTGGTCAGATCTGTTTTGTATGATTCCGACCATTCTTTTATATAGTCTATTGAAAACATCGTGGTTCAGGTTTATTTGTTACATCTTTCGAAGAAATTGATTGCTTCCAGTTCGGCTTTCATGGCAGCTTCTTCCTCATCTGTCATGTTCTGGAACGGAGTCCGGTTCTTTCCTAAATCCAGCCCGATCAGTTTCATGATGCGTTTACCGCCAACGATGTTTCCACGATAGTGACAGATGACATTGATAACTTCCTGTGCGAAATTCTGGCGTTCGCGTGCCAGTTCCAGATCACCGGCTTTCCATGCTTCGATAATACCTGTGAGTTCTTTGCCGTTATAGTTGGTTGTTCCACCGATACCGCCCTGTGCACCGCCCATAGCCAGACAAGGAAGGATCGTTTCATCCTGGCCGTGCAACATGTCAAATTTGCCATTTTTATATAAACGGCATTGGTTGTATTCATACAGGCTTTCGAAAGTATATTTGATACCGGCGAAATTAGGAATGCGACCGTCTACGGCTTCCAAGAATGCTACCATTGAGAGGAATGCTCCGTTGAAAGCTGGGATATGATAAAAATAGAAAGGAAGTGCAGGAGCGCCGCATGCTATTTCTTCGCAGTATTTCACCAATTCTTCAATGCGTCCTACTTTGGGGAAAGGAGGTGCCATTGCTCCGATACCCCATGCTCCGATTTTCTGAGCGTGTTCTGCCAGACGTTTGCTTGATTTTACACAAGTGCTTCCTACATGGACAATGACTTTGAATCCTTCGGGTGCTACTTCCATCCAGCGTTCAGCCAGTTTCATGCGTTCGTCTTCTGTCAGCATATAGCCTTCTCCGGAAGAACCATTGATAAATACGCCTTGAAGTCCGTTTCTAACCAATAGTTGGCAATAGGCTTCAATAGGTTCATAATTTACTTCTCCGTTCTCATAAAAGGGAGTAAAAGGTGCGTCAATTAATCCGTGAATCTTTTCCATAGCCTTTAATTTATTTGAAATGAATATTTTATATTACTTAATCATGTTGCGTGCAAATATATAAATGATTTATGAAAACAACAAGTGAAAACTAAATTTATTTATTAATAATCACTCTTTTAATAAATAGAAAGATGAATAAGCGACTTAGAAACGTTCTTTAAATGTATATGGAAAATGGAATTGTTACAAAAAATGATAATTAGCTTACATCTTCTAAAATAATTTTTGAAAATTCTCTTTAAATGTGATTTGATTTCATAAAAAAATAACTATATTTGTGGACATTAACGGAATATTTTATTATGGGTGAGAATTTGTTGAAAGAAATTGAAAAGGGCTCAAAGATGGCTGTGATGAAGAAGAAAATCATTACCCATTATATTTATAATGGAAGCTCTACGATTACTGATTTAGCAAGAGAGATGGATTTAAGTGTGCCTACAGTTACAAAATTCATTGATGAAATGTGTGAGGAAGGTTACATTAACGACTATGGAAAGCTGGAAACCAGTGGGGGAAGACATCCCAGTTTGTATGGTTTGAATGCAGATTCCGGGTATTTTGTAGGTGTTGAAGTGCGTCAGTTTTCCATTAACTTAGGGTTGATAAATTTTAAAGGAGATGTAGTTCAGCTAAAAATGAATGTTCCTTTTAAAGCGAAGAATACCCCTGAGAGTTTAGACGAATTGTGTAAGTTGATTAAACATTTTCTTCAAAAAGTCAGTGTTGAGAAAGATAAGATATTAAATATTAATGTAAATCTTTCCGGGCGTGTGAATCCGGATTTGGGATATAGTTACAGTATATTCAATTTTGATGAGCGCCCGTTGACGGATGTCATATCAGAAAAGGTGGGTGGTTATCGTGTTTCTATTGATAACGACACTCGTGCTATGATTTACGGTGAGTATATGCAAGGTGTTGTGAAAGGTGAGAAGAATATCATCTTTATCAATGTCAGTTGGGGATTGGGTATGGGAATTATCATTGATGGAAAGATTTATAAAGGAAAATCCGGTTTCTCTGGCGAATTCGGGCATAATTTTGGATATGAGAATGAGATTATCTGCCATTGTGGGAAAAAAGGATGCATAGAAACGGAAGTTTCGGGGGCTGCTTTGCATCGTATTCTGTTGGAACATATTAATAATGGTGAAAACTCTATTATCTCCAATACCAAGAAAAATTTGGAAGATTTGACCTTGGATGATATCATTGATGCGGTAAATAAGGAAGATTTGCTGTGTATTGAACTGGTGGAAGAAATTGGAGTGAAATTAGGCCGCCATGTAGCGGGACTTATTAATATATTCAATCCGGAGCTAGTCATTATTGGTGGTGCATTGTCACGTACAGGTGATTATTTGACACAACCCATCACTACAGCTATTCGAAAATATACACTGAACTTGATGAACCGTGATTCTGTTATTGTAGAATCTAAATTGAAAGAAAGAGCCGGGATCATCGGTGCTTGTATGTTGTCGCGCAGTAAACTGTTTGAATAATATGTAGGTATTATAAAGTAAGGGATGAGTCCATTACATGATTCATCTCTTATATTGCCTTCTTGTTAAGTTTAACTCTGAGCAAGCTCAATAAGTTTTTAAGGAGCTAGTATTATGGTTGATAGAACACATGATGAAACTAAACTTTGGGAATCTTTCATTAAAGGAGAAACGGCGGCATTTGAAGAAGTTTATCGACGCTATTATTCGTTATTGTATTCCTATGGAATTCGTATGGTAGGTGACAGAGAGCTGGTTGCCGATACCATACAGAATCTGTTCGTCAAGTTGATTTTAAATTGTAGGAATTTGCATTATACTGATAATGTAAAGGCGTATTTGCTTTGTTCTTTTAGAAATAAATTGCTGGATGCGTTTCAGTCTTTACGTCCAATGGAAGTGATTGAAGAATGCCATGAGTTTTTTCCGATGGGTGAAGAAATAATAAATTCTTTATTTAAGAAAGATGATGTGGATGTGAAGAATGAAAGGAGGCTGGCTAAGGCAATTTCACGTCTTTCTGGTCGTCAGCGTGAAATTCTGTATTTATATTATGTAAAGGAATTGAGCCATCAGGAAATATCCGCTATCTTAGGTATGAATCCTCAATCAAGCAAGAATCTTTTGTCGCGTACATTGGCACGTTTGCGTGAATTCTTTTTCTCTGTTTCAACCATTTGGATTTTCAGTATCTTGGTGCATTGTGTTCATGTGCCTGTGCGTAGTGTTTGGGCTTTTCACTTCTCTTGATTTAGCGAGTAGTTAATTGTTGTTGTTTTATCATTTGGGCATGTTTTCATGAAGTGATATTTGTGTGATGAATAAGTTTTTTTATTTGTCATATAAGGTTTATCTATTGGTCTTACGAAGACTCATGCAAAGAAAAGTGTGATTTCTTTTCTTTTTTATGAGTACCTTTTTTATCGGGTGCCGTTTTCTTAATAAAAAGGTATTTCGATGAAAAATAAAAAAACAATATATAATTCAGATGAATTTCGTAAAACAGTTCGATGCCTGACTGAGAAGATTCGGGAAGCAGATGAATTGGAATTTGTTGATGTGGAAAAATCTTTTCAGGACGTGATGAAACGAGTAGAAAGGGAAAAGAGGGTTTCCTACAGACGTCATATTTATAGGTGGTCTTTGTCGATAGCGGCAGCGATTGGTTTGATTTTAGCTATGAACTGGTGGAGTACCAATGCTGATGAGGGTACGGAGCTTGATATAGCATTGCTGAATGACACGACTTCCATTTGCGGTGATGAGGTGATTCTGATAACAGATAACCAAGCTATGAATCTGAAAAATGATGCTTCTTTAAAATATGATACTTTAGGAAGTTCGAATATTCAGCAGTATGCATTAAATACTAAAATATCCCAGGCTTCATCTGTAAAGAATGAAATGCACCAGATAATGGTTCCTAATGGGAAAAGAGCTGATATTACTTTTTCTGATGGTACTAGAATTTATATAAATTCAGGTAGTAAAGTGATATATCCGGATATTTTTGAAGAACAGAAACGTGAAATCCTGGTAGAGGGGGAGGTTTATCTGGATGTAGCCAAAAGGAAGGATTGCCCATTTGTTGTCAAAACAAGAGAGTTTGATATACGCGTACTGGGTACTTCGTTTAATGTCTGTGCCTATAGGGAAGATGAGGCTTCATCTGTTGTTTTAGTACATGGAAGCGTGGAAGTAACTACTGAGAATAAGAGCAAAGTAAGATTAGCACCTAATCAATTGGTGGATATTAAAGGCAATAAAACGCAGGTACGTAAGGTTGATGTGTCCGAATACATCAGTTGGAAGGATAATTTATTGCTGCTTCATCAAAGACCCGTAGGAGATGTTTTGAAGAAACTTGAGCGGTATTAT
>OITM01000230.1_pt1 | contig 18235 bp, 9 predicted proteins | sample 1586711 | NCBI WGS metagenome assembly OITM01 (sample SAMN02675049, study PRJEB24791) | human gut metagenome, SKBSTL061 | isolation source: stool | host: Homo sapiens | place: USA
TTCAGATAAAGCATGTTCGGACCGTCACTCAAAGCATGATCGGGATCGGGATGCACCTCGAAGAAGAAACCGTTGGCACCGAACGCCCGGGCTGCCCGGGCCATGGCAGGCACGAACTCGCGGTTACCGCCCGTCTTGCCGCCGGCGGCACCGGGGCGCTGTACGGAATGCGTGCAGTCCATGACGACCGTCGAAGCGATACCGAGCATATCGGGAATGTTGCGGAAATCGACCACCAGGTTGTTGTAGCCGTACATATTGCCACGTTCGGTAAGCCAAACCTCACCGGCACCGGCCTTCATCGCCTTTTCATAAGGGTATCGCATATCTTCACCCGAAAGGAACTGCGCTTTCTTGATATTGACCGTACGTCCCGTACGGGCCGCAGCGACCAACAGATCGGTCTGGCGGCAAAGAAACGCCGGAATCTGGATCACATCGACGACTTCACCGACCGGAGCGGCCTGACAGGATTCGTGAATGTCGGTCAGCAGCCGCAGCCCCCACTTCGACCGAACGTCGGCGAGCATCCGAAGGCCCTTTTCCAGCCCCGGCCCCCGGAACGACGAAATCGACGTGCGGTTGGCCTTGTCGAACGAAGCCTTGAAAATGATTTCGACGCCCAGCCGGCGATTGATGTCCGCCAGCGTCGCAGCGACCGTATCGAGCAATTCCGCCGATTCGATCACGCAGGGACCGGCTATAAAGAGAGGTTTTTTATCCATGATTCTATCGCTTCATTCGTTTCAAAAATTCCTCGGCGGCCGCCAAATCTTCGGGCGTGTCGATGCCGATGGTTTCCACGTCGGAAATACCCACGCCGATCCTGTAGCCGTTCTCCAGCCAGCGCAACTGTTCAAGCGACTCGGCCTTCTCCAGCGAAGATTGCGGCAAGGCCGTCACCTCGGCGAGCACCTTCGTACGAAAGGCATACATACCGATATGTTTATAGAAAGTATGTTTCGCCAGCCACTCCGACCGCTCCACCCCCCGCAGGTAGGGAATCACCGAACGCGAAAAGTAGATCGCCCGCGACTCGCCGTCGAGCACTACTTTCGGCGAATTGGGATTTTCGAGCGCCGCCAGTCCGTCCGACTCGGCAAAGGGCCGCACCAGGGTAGCGATGTCCGTACCCGGCACGTCGAAGCAGCGCATGATCGCCCGAAGCTGTTCCGGACGGATGAAAGGCTCGTCGCCCTGCACGTTGATCACGGCGTCGTACTCCCGGCCGAGCTTTCCATAAGCCTCCCAGCAACGGTCGGTGCCGCTGCGGTGCTCGGCCGAAGTCATCACGGCACGACCGCCGAACTCCTCGACGGCACGCAGGATCCGCTCGTCGTCGGTCGCCACGACCGCATCGGGCAGCACGCCGGTCACCTGTTCATACACCCGGCGGATGACGGGCTTTCCCCCGAGCATCGCCAGCGGCTTGCCCGGGAAGCGGGTCGATGCATAGCGGGCGGGAATGATCGCAACAAACTCCATAACTCGTGACTCTATCTGTTTCAAGTCGCTAAAATACGAAAAAAGCGGGACATTGCGTCCCGCTTTTCAAATTAACACGGATTATTTCTTCTCCTCGAGAGCCAAACGCAACACATCCTCGTTCGTCCGCACGTAGTGGAACGTCAGACCGTCGATGTACTCCGCCTTGATCTCCGAGATGTCCTTGCGGTTGTCTTCCGAAAGGATCAGCTCCTTGATACCGGCACGCTTGGCCGCCAGGATCTTCTCCTTGATACCGCCTACCGGCATTACACGTCCCCGCAGGGTCGTCTCTCCGGTCATGGCGATACGCTCGCGCACCTTGCGCCCCGTATAGGTCGAAACGATCGAGGTGACCATCGTGATACCCGCCGAAGGACCGTCCTTGGGAATGGCTCCCTCCGGTACGTGGATGTTGATGTCGTTCTTCTCGAACATTTCGGGATCGATACCCAACTCCTTGTGGTGCGCCATCACCCACTCGTGGGCGATCGTCGCCGACTCCTTCATCACCTCGCCCAGGTTACCCGTCAGGCTCACTTTGCCCTTGCCGGGGGTCAGCACCGACTCGATGTAGAGGATATCGCCGCCGACCTCGGTCCAAGCCAGGCCGGTGACTACGCCGACCATGTCCCCGACCTCGTACTCTTCGCGCAGGAATTTCGGGATGCCGAGAATCTTCTCGACATCGGCCTGCGTAAGCTCCGGCGTATAAGCCTCCTCGAAAGCGATCTGCTTGGCCCGGTAGCGGGCGATCTTCGCCAGGTGCTTGTCCAGCGAACGGACACCCGACTCGCGGGTATAGCCCGCGATAACCTGCTCGACGACCTCGGGCGTCAGCACCAACTGCCCCTCGGGAATGCCGTGCGCCGTCATCTGCTTGGGCAGCAAGTGGTCAAGGCCGATCCGCACCTTCTCTTCGAGAATGTAGCCCGGAATGTTGATCATCTCCATACGGTCGCGCAGCGCCGGGTTGATGTTGCCGATGTTGTTGGCCGTGGCGATGAAAAGCACTTTCGAAAGGTCGTACTCCGTATCGAGGTAGTTGTCGTGGAACGTCGTATTCTGTTCAGGATCGAGCACTTCGAGCAGCGCACTCGACGGGTCGCCGTGATTGCTTACGGTCACCTTGTCCACCTCGTCGAGGATGATGACCGGATTGGACGACCCGCAGCGTTTGATGGTCTGGATGATCCGGCCCGGCATCGCCCCGATGTAGGTGCGGCGGTGACCGCGTATCTCGGCCTCGTCGTGCAGACCGCCCAGCGAAATACGGCCGAACTTACGTCCCAGCGCCGCCGCCACGGACTTGCCCAGCGAGGTCTTGCCTACGCCCGGAGGGCCGTACAGACAGAGGATCGGGGATTTCAAGTCGCCTTTCAGCTTGATGACGGCCAAATGCTCCAACAGACGCTCTTTCACTTCGTCCAGCCCGAAATGGTCGTGGTCGAGCTGCTCGCGTGCGCATTTCAGATCGAGATTATCCTGCGTCACATCGTTCCAGGGCAGCTCGAGCATCAGTTGCAGATAGGTAACTTGCACCGAATATTCGGCCACGGCGGGATTGAGCCGTTCGAGCTTGGTGATCTCCTTCTCGAAAAGTTCGGCCACCTCCTTGGGCCAGTTCTTCTTGGACGCCTTCTCGCACAATCCCTCCAGCTCGCTGTCGGCACCTTCGCCCAGCTCGTCCTGAATCGTGCGCATCTGCTGCTGCAGGTAGTAATCGCGCTGCTGCTTGTCGATCTCCTGCTTGACACGGCTCTGGATCTCGTTCTTCAGCTCGACGAGCTGCTGCTCGCGCACCAGAATCTCCAACAACTTGCGGGCACGGGCCAGCAGACCGGGAGACTCCAGCAGCGACTGGCGGTCTTCGTCCGAAAGCTCGAGGTTCGAACAGATGAAGTTGATGATTCCCCGCTTGGAGTCGATATTCTTGATGGCGAACGCCGCCTCCTTGGGCATGTCCGGCGAAATAGCGATGATACCCAGCGCAATGTCGCGGATCGAATCCACGAGAGCCTCGAACTCCAGGCTCTTTACATCGGGAGAAGAGTCGCGCAACGGCGTCACGCTGGCCTGGAAATAAGGTTCCGTGGAGACATACTCCTTCACCTCGATTTTCTCCAGTCCGTTCAGAATCACCGTCAGGTTACCGTTGGGCATCTCCAGAATCTTGATAATACGGGCCGCAGTGCCGACCTTATACATATCGTCCGGCGCCGGGTCTTCGACTTCGCTTTCGCGTTGCAGCACGGCCCCCAGCAATCCGTTGCGCTCGTTCACTTCGCGCACCAGCCGGATGCTCTTCTCTCGGCCGACCGTAATCGGCGTGATCGCTCCGGGAAACAGCACCGAACTGCGCAAGGTCAATATCGGCAATATTTCGGGCACGTTGACCTCTTCCAACACCTCGTCCCCGCCCGTTACGATGGGAATGACGTGATGGCGTCCGTCCAGGACATCGGGCAGTGCCTTCAGATCGTCCATGTCGATGTTTTTTATTTTATCCTTCTTACTCATATTTTTCTCTTTTACCGAAAACAGGTGCAGCCCCGTACGTCGAACGGATTTCCTTTCGGAAAATTCCGTTTCTCCCGCCTCCCTACAGTTTCTCCTTTCCTCAATCGGGGAAGTTTTTAAGTACAGCGGGCACCTATTTCTTAAAAAATTTACAGATTTTGCAAAGATAACGATTTTCCTCCTAATTTTATTTCATATTAACAGAATGTTCATAACTTTGCAAATCCTGTACAAATTATAAATATCCCACATAATATGATGCAAATCGCCGACAAATACGCCCCGCAGCAGATCGAATCCAAATGGTACGACTACTGGATGGAGCACCGCCTTTTCCATTCCGAACCCGATGAACGGGAACCCTATACGATCGTCATCCCGCCACCCAACGTCACGGGTATGCTCCACATGGGACATATGCTCAACAACACGTTGCAGGACGTACTGGTGCGCCGCGCCCGCATGCAGGGCAAGAACGCCTGCTGGGTTCCGGGCACCGACCACGCCTCGATCGCCACGGAAGCCAAGGTGGTGGCCAAGCTCAAGGCCGAGGGGATCGAGAAATCGTCGCTCTCGCGCGAAGAGTTCCTGCGTCATGCCTGGGACTGGAAAGAGAAATACGGCGGCGTGATCCTGCAACAACTGCGCAAGCTGGGCGCCTCGTGCGACTGGGAACGCACCTGCTTCACGATGGACGAAGCTCGTACCGAAAGCGTCCTGCGGGTCTTCTGCGACCTCTACGAAAAGGGGTTGATTTACCGGGGCGTACGCATGGTCAATTGGGACCCGTCGGCCCAGACCGCCCTTTCGGACGAAGAGGTGGTGTTCAAAGAGTCGCACGGCAAGCTCTACTACCTGCGCTACCGGGTCGAAGGCACCGACCGCACGATCATCGTCGCCACGACCCGGCCCGAAACGATCCTCGGCGACACGGCCCTCTGCGTCAATCCCGACGACGAACGCTACGCCTGGCTGCCCGAAGACGCCCGGGTCATCGTCCCGCTGGTGGGCCGGTCGGTGCCCGTGATCCGCGATACGTACGTGGACATCGCTTTCGGCACGGGTGCCCTGAAGGTTACTCCGGCGCACGACGTGAACGACTATATGCTCGGTGAAAAATACGGGCTCGAATCGATCGACATCTTCAACGACGACGGCACGATCAACGACAAGGTAGGGCTGTACGCCGGTATGGAACGCTTCGCCCTGCGCAAACAGATCGAAAAGGATCTCGACGCAGCCGGCCTGCTGGAGAAAACCGAAGACTACACCAATAACGTAGGTTATTCCGAACGTACCGGCGTAGCGATCGAGCCCAAGCTCTCGATGCAGTGGTTTCTCTCGATGGAGAAACTCGCCGGTCCGGCGACGCAGGCCGTCTTGGAAAATGAAATCAAGCTCGTTCCCGAAAAATACAAGAACACCTACCGTCACTGGATGGAAAATATCAAGGACTGGTGCATCTCGCGCCAGCTCTGGTGGGGCCAGCGCATTCCGGCCTGGTATCTGCCCCAAGGCGGTTACGTAGTGGCCCTCAACGCAGACGAGGCACTGGAGAAAGCCCGGGCCAAGAGCGGCGACGCCTCGCTGACGCTCGCCGATCTGCGGCAGGATGAGGACGTGCTCGACACCTGGTTCTCGTCGTGGCTGTGGCCCATCTCGGTATTCGACGGCATCCGCCACCCGAACAACAAAGACATCGAATACTACTACCCGACCAACGATCTGGTGACCGGTCCCGACATCATCTTCTTCTGGGTGGCCCGTATGATCATGGCCGGTTACGAATACCGGGGTGAGAAGCCCTTCGGTCACGTCTACTTCACGGGGATCGTGCGCGATAAAATCGGCCGCAAGATGTCCAAACAACTCGGCAACTCGCCCGATCCGCTCGACCTGATCGCCCAGTTCGGCGCCGACGGCATGCGCGTAGCGATGCTGTTGAGCTCCTCGGCGGGCAACGACGTAATGTTCGACGAGGCTCTCTGCGAACAGGGACGCAATTTCGGCAACAAAATCTGGAATGCCTACCGACTGGTCAACGGCTGGACGATCGACGACGCCCTGGCGCAAAGCGAAAACAACCGCCTGGCAATCGAATGGTTCCGTCAAGCGCTCGCCAAGACGCTGCGTCAGGTCGAATCGGACTTCGCCTCCTACCGTATCTCGGAAGCCTTCATGAATCTGTACAAACTCTTCTGGGACGACTTCAGCGGCTGGTACCTCGAAATGATCAAACCGGCCTACCAATGCCCGATCGACCGGCCGACGCTGGAAGCCACGTGCGGTTTCTTCGACGACCTGCTGCGTCTGCTGCACCCCTTCATGCCGTTCGTCACCGAAGAGATCTGGCAGGACCTGGCACCCCGCAAGGCAGGCGAGTCGATCATGGTCCAGCGTATGCCCGAAGCACGGGAGATCGACGAGGCGCTGCTGGGCCGGTTCGAACTGACGAAAGAGGTCGTAACGGCCGTCCGCAACGTCCGCAAGCAGAAAAACATTCCGCAGAAAGACCCCCTGACGCTCCGGGTGATCGCCGATGAAAACTACCCGGCGGAATACGCTCCCGTCCTGCAGAAAATGGGCAACCTCTCGCAGATCGAAACCACCCGGGAGAAAGATCCTTCGGCCGTCGGATTCCTCGTAAAGACCACGCAATACTTCGTACCGATGGAGGGCATGATCGACATCGAGGCCGAACGCAAAAAACTCGCAGGCGAACTGGAATACCTCGAAGGATTCCTCGCCAGCGTACAAAAGAAGCTCTCGAACGAAAGGTTCGTTTCGTCGGCTCCCGAGAAAGTCGTGGCCAACGAACGGACCAAACAGGCCGACACCGAAGCCAAGATCGCCGCGCTTCGGGAACAACTGGCCGCCTTGAAATAACTCATCACGAAACATTCAACTCCTCTCTCCGGCTTACAACAGCAGAGAGAGGAGTTTATACCCGACTATGCCGGAAATCACCATCTATACCGACGGCTCGGCCCTGGGCAATCCCGGTCCGGGTGGTTACGGAGCGGTCCTGATATCGGGACGGTTCCGCAAGGAGGTGTCGCAGGGTTACCGCCTGACGACCAACAACCGCATGGAGCTGCTGGCCGTCTGCGTAGCCCTCGAAATGCTGAAATTCGAAGGCAGCGACGTGACGATCTACTCCGATTCGAAATACGTGGTCGATGCCGTGGAGAAACGCTGGGTATTCGGCTGGGAGAAGAAAGGGTTCGCCGGCAAGAAGAACCCCGATCTATGGTCCCGCTTCCTGCACTCCTACCGCCGTCACAACGTCCGTTTCGTCTGGGTCAAGGGTCATGCCGATACGGTCGAAAACAACCGCTGCGACCAACTGGCCGTAGCCGCAGCCAACGACAGGGCGCACCTGCTGGAAGATACCGGGTATGTTCCGGGCAATGGAGAGTAAGCCATATAATAGCATAAAAAACCCCGAAACACGACGAAATATCCCGGGACTTTCTTAAAAACTATCCGGTCACACGGCCGTCCGAACTCGGAACGGCATTCCTCCACTCACCTCCTGCCCCTATCTCTTTAACTTACTTCCGCACATAAGCTCGCTCGATCTCCGCGATATAGACCTCGTGATAATCGTGCTGGGGATACCATTTCGTATCGCACCTGCGATCGACGAACTCTTCGGGCCGGATCTTTCCGACATAGAGCTTGCGGCATTGCAGGATCAGGCGTGCTTCGGCCGGCGCAGGCACTCCGTCGTCCGTACAGGCGACCGTCAGTCCGGCATTGCGGATCTTATCCTCCGTACGGCCGGTACGACTGCCGCAATATTCGAGAGCCGCATGGTACTCAGGTGAGAAAAACGAGAGGGTCACCCGCTCCTCGCGATCGACGAATTCCCGCGTATAACGCTGCGGACGTATCACGAACTGTGCCACAGGACGTCCCCAGATGAAGCCGATCATACCCCAACTGGCGGTCATCGCATTGCAACTTTCTCCGTTCCCGGCCGTGATGAGCATCCACTCCCGGCCGATGGCCCGGATAAAATTATCGGTAATTTCAGCGGGATCGATCTGTTTGAAATTTTCCATAATCTATTTGTTCCTTTTTGTGATTCCAACCTGTTACAAAAATAACATTCTTTTCCTAAAATCGGATCGCCGGATTGCACATCCTGATTAATTTGCTATATTTGCCCCTACTTTACCCCGAAACAATAACCGATCCGGAATCTATGTTCAAAACATACATGCGCCTGCTGGGATTCGTCAGCCCGATCTCGAAATACGCCGTTCCCTACTTCTTTTACGCGCTGCTGTACGCCCTGTTCAACACGCTCACCTACGCCATGATCCTCCCGATCATGGACACGTTGTTCGACGACAAGAACTCCTATGTCTTCCAACCCGTTTACGACTTTCCCGTGCACGGGCTCTCGTTCTCGGATATCGACGCCTCGCAGATGTTGAGCTACGTCTATACGCAACTGTTCGGGACGGATTTCACGATGTCGAAAATGCTTCTCCTGCTCGCCTGCGGTACGATCGTAATGAACCTGTTGAGCAATTTCTTCCGCTACATGAGCGCCTGGACGGTCGAAAACATGCGCGTCAGATCGCTGCAACGCATGCGCAACGATCTGTTCAACAAAATAATGGGGATGAACGCCGGATATTTCAGCGATCAGCGCAAGGGCGATCTCATGTCGCGCATCACGCAGGATGTCATGGTGGTTCAATACTGCATCACCAACACGCTGCAAGTCGCCTTCCGCGATCCGCTGCTTATTATCGGTTACGTGATCTACATGCTCCTCGTATCGTGGCAGTTGTCCCTGTTCGCCATCCTGTTCCTGCCCGTAGTGGCGCTCATTATCGGACGGATCGTCAAAAAACTGCGCCACCCGGCCCTCAAAGGGCAGGAACGCATGGGCGACATGGTAAGCGTGCTCGACGAATCGCTTTCAGGCATCAAGGTCATCAAAAGTTACAACGCCACCGACTATATCCGCCGCAAATTCTCCGAGTTCAACGCCGAATTTTCGCGCCTGATGCTCTCGATGGCCCGCCGTCAGCAACTGGCTTCGCCGATGAGCGAATTTCTCGGCCTGACGGCCGTCGCGGTACTGATCGTTTTCGGCGGTTCGCTCGTCATGAACGGATCGCTTTCGGCCGGCGGATTCGTCGGCTTCATCGCCGTATTCTCGCAAATCACCCGCCCCGTGCGCTCGTTCATCGACCAGTTCGCCAATATCAACCAGGGTATCGCTGCGGGTGAACGCATCTTCGACGTGCTCGATTCCGAACCGGAAATCCAGGACAAACCCGACGCCAAGACGTTGGACGGCCTGCACGAGAAGATCGAATTCCGCAATGTACACTTCTCCTACGACGGCAGCCGGGAGGTGATCGACGGCATCTCGTTCGACATCCGTCGGGGAGAAACCGTGGCTCTGGTCGGTCCTTCGGGCGGCGGCAAATCCACCCTCAGCGAACTGATCCCCCGCTTCTACGACACTACGGGCGGCGACATCCTGATCGACGGGGTTTCGATCCGTGACTACACGCAGGAGAGCCTGCGTGCCCACATGAGCATCGTTGCGCAAGATACCGTGCTGTTCAACGACACCATCGAAAACAACATCGCCATGGGACGCCGGGGAGCGACGCACGAAGAGATCGTCGCTGCGGCCAAAATCGCCAACGCCCACGACTTCATCATGGAGTGTCCGTCGGGCTACGACACCAACATCGGCGACCGGGGCGCCAAACTATCGGGCGGTCAGCGCCAGCGCCTGAGCATCGCCCGAGCCGTACTCAAGAACCCCGAAATCCTGATTCTGGACGAAGCGACTTCGGCCCTCGACACCGAAAGCGAAAAGCTCGTCCAGGACGCACTTAACTCCCTGTTGCAAGGCCGCACTTCGATCGTAATCGCCCACCGCCTTTCGACCATCCACAACGCCGACAAAATCATCGTCATCGAACGGGGTCGGATCGCCGAGCAAGGCACTCACCCGGAGTTGATGGCTAAAAACGGCATCTACGCCAAGCTGATCGAGATGCAGAGCTTCGATTAAAAGCCGATTCCCATGACCGAAAAGGAGAAAATGCTGGCCGGAGAGTGGTTTCATCCCAACGACGCGGAACTCGAACAGGACCGCACCAGGGCCCGCCACCTCACCCATCGGCTCAACGTCACACTCAAAGACAAGGACGCGACCTATCTGGCGACGCTCCGGGAACTCTGTCCGGGGGTCGAAGCCATGATCCGCGCCCCTTTCTACTGCGATTACGGTTACAACATCTCCATCGGCAAAGGGTCCTACGTCAATTTCAACTGCGTCTTTCTCGACCTCGGGCCGATTCGCCTGGGACAACGCTGTCTGATAGGTCCCGGCGTACAGCTTCTGACGGCCGTGCATCCGATGGACGCCACGGAACGGGCTACGGGCAAAGAAAAAGGAGCGGGCATCGAGATCGGCGACGACTGCTGGCTGGGCGGCGGCGTGATCGTCTGTCCCGGCGTCAAGATAGGCTGCCGCTGCGTCATCGGCGCCGGCAGCGTGGTCACGCACGACATTCCCGACAATTCGGTCGCTGCAGGCAATCCGGCCCGCGTTATCCGCACCGCAACCGACGAATAAATCCGCCGCTTCGGAAAATCGCTCTCGGAATCCTGCAACAGCTTCCGCCACAACCCGTTGTCTGCATACAAAAAACTGCTATCCGAGATCTATTTATTCGCATTTTTTCATAACTTTGCATGTTGGTAAAATCCGCCGCCGGCTTCCCGCACGAAACAGGCGGCACACAGCGAATTCCGGCGCTGCCGAATACGACAAAGACAGGTAACAGCTCCGCATTCGGGGCTGTCCGGCGGAATCGGGCCGGATCGGATTCTGCCAGCCCATGAAAACGACGATTGAAAACAACAGGATATGAAGTTCAAAGAATATAAAGGCCTCGATCTGCCGGGGTTGGCCGCCGACGTACTGAAAGAGTGGGACGCACAGGACACGTTCCACAAAAGCATCTCCACCCGCGAGGGTCATCCCACCTTCGTCTTTTACGAAGGACCTCCCTCAGCCAACGGCACGCCGGGCATCCATCACGTCATGGCCCGCACGATCAAGGATATCTTCTGCCGTTACAAGACGCAGCAAGGTTACCTCGTTCACCGCAAGGCCGGATGGGACACGCACGGACTGCCTGTAGAGTTAGGCGTCGAAAAGAAACTCGGCATCACCAAGGAGGACATCGGGCGCACAATCTCCATAGAGGAGTACAACCGCGCCTGCCGCGAGGCGGTGATGGAGTACACGGGCCTGTGGGAAGAACTCACGCGCAAAATGGGTTATTGGGTCAATATGGACGACCCCTACATCACTTACGACAACAAATACATCGAAACCCTCTGGTGGCTTCTGAAACAGCTCTTCGACAAGGGGCTACTCTACAAAGGTTACACCATCCAGCCCTACTCGCCGGCCGCCGGCACGGGACTTTCGACCCACGAGCTGAACCAGCCGGGCTGCTACCGCGACGTGAAGGATACCACCTGCACGGCGCAGTTCAAAATCATCCGCGACGAGCGGAGCGAAAAACTCTTCGACGGAGCCGAAGGCGATCTCTACTTCCTGGCTTGGACCACCACGCCCTGGACACTGCCGTCGAATACCGCGCTGGCCGTAGGCCCCGAAATCGAATACGTGCGCGTCAAATGCCGCAATCCCTATACGGATGCCCCCCAGACTGTCATCCTGGCCAAAGAACTGCTGGGGTCGTATTTTACCCCCAAGATGGAGGGCAAGTTCGAAATCTCTCCGGTCCCCTACAAGGGTCCGGACTTCGAAGGCATCCGCTACGAACAGCTCATCCCCTGGGTGAAGCCTGCGGGCGATGCGTTCCGCGTCATCCTGGGCGACTACGTGACCACCTCCGACGGTACGGGTATCGTGCATATCGCCCCGACGTTCGGTGCGGACGACGACCGCGTGGCCCGCGCCGCAGGCATCGCCCCGCTGTTTATGGTCGATAAGGCGGGCAAGAATCAGCCGATGGTCGATCGCAAGGGACGGTTCTTCCTGCTCGAAGAGCTCGACCCGACCTTCATACGCGACAACGTCGATACAGCGGCCTATTCCCAATGGGCGGGCCGTTACGTGAAAAACGCCTACGACGATTCGCTCGCCGCCGACGCGCCGACGCTCGACGTCGATCTCTCAGTGATGCTCAAGGCCGAGAACAAGGTTTTCAAGATCGAAAAGCACACCCACTCCTACCCCCACTGCTGGCGTACGGACAAACCGGTGCTCTACTACCCGCTCGACTCCTGGTTCATCCGAACTACGGCGCTGCGCGACCGGATGATCGAACTCAACAAGACGATCCGCTGGAAGCCGGAATCGACCGGAACGGGACGCTTCGGCAAGTGGCTCGAAGGTCTGGTGGACTGGAACCTCTCGCGCTCGCGCTTCTGGGGCACGCCGCTGCCGATCTGGGCTACGGAGGATTACTCGGAAATGAAGTGCATCGGCTCGGTCGAAGAGCTCGTCGCCGAAATCGAAAAATCCGTCGCGGCAAGTCTGATGAAGGAGAATCCCTACAAGAACTTCAAGCCGGGCGACCTCTCCAAAGAGAACTACTCGACCGACCGGATCGACCTGCACCGTCCTTACGTGGACAATATCGTGCTGGTTTCGTCCAAAGGCGAACCGATGCGGCGCGAACCGGATCTGATCGACGTGTGGTTCGACTCGGGCGCCATGCCTTATGCCCAGCTACACTACCCCTTCGAGCACGGCGGCGACTACTTCAAGAGCGTCTATCCGGCCGATTTCATCGCCGAAGGCGTCGATCAGACGCGCGGATGGTTCTTCACGCTGCATGCCATCGCCACGATGCTCTTCGACTCGGTAGCTTTCAAGAACATCATTTCGAACGGCCTGGTGCTTGACAAGAACGGCAACAAGATGTCCAAACGTCTGGGTAATGCCGTGGATCCCTTCGAAATACTTTCGACCTACGGCGCCGACGCGACGCGTTGGTATATGATCTCCAACTCGCAGCCCTGGGACAACCTCAAGTTCGACCGGGACGGGGTGGACGAAGTGCGCCGCAAGTTCTTCGGCACGCTCTACAACACCTACTCGTTCTTCGCCCTCTACGCCAATGTGGACGGTTTTACGGGACAGGAGCCGGAAGTTCCGATGAGCGAACGCCCGGAGATCGACCGCTGGATCATCTCCCTGCTCAATACGCTGGTCCGGAACGTCACCGAATCGCTCGAAAATTACGATCCGACGCCGGCGGCCCGTATGATCCAGGAATTCGTATGCGAAAACCTGTCGAACTGGTACGTGCGCCTCAACCGCAAGCGGTTCTGGGGCGGCGGGCTGACACGCGACAAACTGGCCGCTTACCAGACACTCTACACCTGTCTGGAAACCGTTTCGATGCTCTCCGCACCGTTCGCGCCGTTCATCTCCGACCGTATCTTCCGCGATCTAAACGCCGTAAGCGGTCGCCACACGGACGAGTCGGTACATCTTTCGACCTTCCCCGTCTGCGACTCCTCGCTCATCGACGGTGAATTGGAGCAGATGATGTCTATGGCCCAACAGGTTTCGTCGATGGTACTGGCCCTGCGCCGCAAGGTGAACATCAAAGTCCGCCAGCCACTCACGAAGATACTCATTCCGGTCCTCGACGCCGACACCGCACGCCGCATCGAAGCCGTCAAGGGGCTCATTATGAGCGAAGTGAATGTCAAGGAAATAGAACTGATCGAAAATACGACGGGACTCATCACCAAGCGCATCAAGCCCAACTTCAAGACCCTCGGTCCCAAATACGGCAAACAGATGAAGCAGATCGCAGCTCTCGTAGCCGGGTTCTCACAGGATCAGATAGCCGCGATCGAAGCATCGGCGGAAACCCTGCTGGACATGGACGGCGAAAAAATCACCGTCACCCCTGCCGATTTCGAAATCACCTCGGAAGATATGCCGGGCTGGCTCGTAGCTACGGAGGGCAAGCTGACCGTAGCCCTCGATATCACGATCACCGACGACCTGCGTGCCGAAGGTATCGCCCGCGAGCTGATCAACCGTATCCAGAACATCCGCAAGGATTCGGGCTTCGAGGTGACGGACAAAATCCGCGTGGAGATCGAACAGCAAGAGTTCGTCCTTCCCGCGCTCAAATCTTTCGCCGACTACATCGCCTCGCAGACGCTGGCTGTCGAAATCGAAGGAGTGCCTTCTCCCAGCGGCGAATTTGTCGTGGAGTCGGAGGTAGATGAGCAACCGGTCCGTATCGCGGTAACCAAAATCTGACCGAAAAAAGGAGAACCTGCACGTTTCCGGCAAAAAATTTGGAAGTAACGGGAATATTGTTTAATTTAGTATAACATTATTACAAATAAAATATTGAAACTATGGCAGAAGCAGAAAAAACCCGATACAGTGACGCCGAATTGGAAGAGTTCAAACAGCTCATTCTCAAAAAACTGGAAACAGCACGTGCGGATTACGAACTCCTGCGCGCCACGATAACCCACACCGCATCGAACGATACGGAGGATACCTCGCCGACGTTCAAGGTGCTGGAGGAGGGAGCCACTACGCTCTCCAAAGAGGAGAGCGGCCGCCTGGCGGCCCATCAAATGAAATTCATCCGCAACCTCGAAATGGCACTCGTACGCATCGAGAACAAGACATACGGCATCTGCAAAACCACCGGCAAGCTGATCCCCAAGGAGCGGCTGATGAAAGTGCCTCACGCAACCGAGTGCATCGAGGCCAAAGAAGGACGGATTCACTAAAGGATTCACCCTCCGAACGAATGTTCTTTTCGTATGGTATGAAAAGAATCCGTTCGCCACGACCGGAGATAAAAATAGGAGCGTCCCAGATAGGACGCTCCTATTTTTATAAAAAACATCCCGCAACTAAGTGCGGCTGCAGGATGCTTCCCTGACGGAACAATAACACTTATGAATTGGAACTTCTCTATATTCATTCGCCGGCCACGCCGCTCCGATTTTTTTTCGTCGTGATCTCGATCACCCCTTTCGCTCCCTTCTCGCCATAATGTTCGACCGCCTGCTCTCCTTTCAATACCGTCATCGCGTCGATTCGGGAGGGATCCAGTTGCGAAAGGCGATCGGCAGAAATTTCCTCGCCATCCAATACTATTAAACCGACCTGCTTCAGAGAGCCATTCTCAATCGAAACCGAATCCACTCCAGCCGTATAAGTCGCCACCGTAACTTCCTCCAAAGGCTGCGCCGACGTAGCAATAGACTTAGACACGGAAGAGTGCCCCGAGGAGGCGCCGGAAGGCTCCCTGACGACTGTCATCTTATTGCGTTTGCCCGATGCATCCGACGAATAAACAGCCAAAGTCGTACGTTCTCCGGATTCATTCGTCCCAAACTCGATCACACCGTCCCACGCCCGCTCGCCATAACGGTCCAACAATTCAAAACCGGGTTGCAGAATCCGAACCCACAGAACCTTCCCCGCATCGATCGACTTCAAATAATCATCATCGACCTGCCGGCCGTTGATCAACACAAGCGGTCGGGCTCCATTGAGCGGACGGATCGCAAATCCGTTTCCCGTATCCTTGATCCGATAAAAACCAGGACCTTCCTGGAAAGAGTTTCCATGCTCAAAACTACACTCCAAACGGCCGAACTGCCGGGCACCTTCGGTCGTCGTCACATAAACCACGCCATCCGCCGCCGCCTCGCCGTAACGTTCGACAGCCCATTCATCCTTCAAGACCGACATCGATTCGATCTCCGCTTCATTCAAAGCCTTTACCTCGGCAACTGCGACTCTTCTGCCATCGAGCAGGAAGAGCATCGAACTCAAATCGTGACCGGAAACCACGAGCGAATCGTTCGGCACAGCAACTTCGGAAATCCGCACCTTGACCTGCCCGTCCACCGGAGTATTACCGGTCTGAACCGTACCGAACGACGGTCCCTCCGGTACGGATGCGACGACAGATTCACCTGCACCGGACTTCCGGGCCTCTTTTTCGGCCAGTTTCGCAGCATCACGAGTCGTCACAAGAATCGCTCCGACACGGGCGGCATCCCCGTAACGCTTGACTAATGCCGGGTTGTGAAATACATCCTCACTGGAGAAAATCTGTATGGTTTCGATCTTGCGGGCAGGAATCTTCTCCAGATCGGTGATGGACCCCACACGCCCGTCCACAGCTACCAACGGCAACATTCCGGGACGTACTCCCTGCACGTTCCGCAATTTCAATCCGCTCACCTTATAGGTATTTTTACCATCCACCGATCGGAAACTACCCTTCAGATAACGCATCGGATTGTTGTATTTATCATAAACGGTCACCTCGAAATCATCCTCACGCGAAGCCGTTTTGGAAACGACCTCGATCACCCCGTTCCGGGCCGATACGCCGTATCTGGCGACCGTCGCTTCGTCCGGCTCGGTTACGATCCGAACGGTTTCTATCTCGTGAACGATACCGGGAGTAGTAAAAAGGTAGATATTCGACACCTTGCCATTCCACAGTACCAATGGCCGGAATTCGAACGGCATCGAATGGCTTAACTCGATCCGCTGCACCCGGTAAGTATCGGGCACACCCGTCGGTTCGAAATCGCCCGTAATATAGTGATACAAATCGGAAGGCTTCTGTTTCTCTTCGATTGTCACACGTTCCGACTCCGGACGACTCGTATAGACGATCGCACCGTAACGACCCCGATCGCCGTAGCGTCTGCGTGCCTCGCCGGAGGTCATTTGGGTAGCCGTGGCGATACTCGACGGGGATATCGCGCCCAACTGTCTGTAATCGATCTCCTCACCGTCAAGCAGATACAAGCCCTCGTCCGACAGATCAATCCAAAAAGGAATGAGGGCAGCCCCATCGCTCACCTCGACAGTCACCCACTCTTCCGCACCATCGACCGATTTATACCCGAGTCGTTCGAGTTTCCCGGCATCAGCAGTCAGCAACTTGGCAAACTCCTCTTTCATGTACGCATCGCGGCGGGCGACAAACTGTTCGGGCAACTCATCCCCTTCCCACACCAGATAAAGCTCCAAATCCTCCGGATCCCACAAGGACGGATCGGCCGGACTCCAAGACTCCGTATAAGGATAGGTCTGAACCCTAATCGACAACACTCCGTTCGCCGCCCGCGTACCGTATCCCTTCAGTGCCTCCGGCCCTTTGACCATCCAAGCACCAATCATCTTCTGTTCCGGCAACCCCAAATAGGTATCCAGCGTTTCAGCCGACAATTCCTCGCCCCCGTCCATTATCAGAGGCGGATGTTCCGGATCGAAGCGAAAATCTGCCGGATCGCCATAAACCGCATACACTACCGGTTCATCGGATACGGGCAGGTGGGTCAGAGCAAGCGACTCTTTCAAATGAAATTCCAAGGCAATGTCCGTCCCCATCGGAATTCCGAAGCGGCTACCGACTGATTTTACTTTCTGATCCGTCTCCCCTCCGACAAGGTAACAAACGATCGGCTTCTCCGTAACGATCGTAAAGCGGCCCTCCGCATCGGTCACAACCCGCCGGCCGCCGCTGCAAATAAACTCATAACCGGCCCAAGGCTTATCGTCCCGGCCAAATACGCGTCCGGTAAAGGTGTGCGCCCCCGATTCTGCCGTTTGCTTTTCGAGAGCGGTACGCTCGAGATTAGCGAGCAATTCGGCCATGGAGCCTTCGACCGGTGGCATTCCCCCTTCCGGTGTACCGACCATACGGTCGTCCGCACCAGCAGGAAGAGGCATTTCACCGTTTCCGGAATTTTTCGTAGTTTTGTCCTCCGGAAGAACATAGGAGGTCTGTGCGAAAGCGCCGAGCGCCAGGCACGCAAGCGGCAGGACATAGAGCGCCTTGGCCCTGGCCCACCTCGATGATCGTTTACGCAACATCATGGTAATACGGTTTTTAAGTTTACTGTGATTAAAGCTGTTGGCGACTGAGTACCACCTCCCGCCGGCAGCTTTCCTTATTAATAATAGTTGATAATGTTTCGCATCGACGCCGCTGTCGAGGACGGCCTCCAGTGTTTCCAGCTCCGATGAGGTAAGCTCGGAAAGCAGGCAGGCCAGATGATTAAGCTCGTCCAGATTTTCATACTCGCTCAAATGGTCATAGAGCCCCAGCACATCCCCATCGAAAGAGGTAATAAAAATTTCCTGATAGCGGACGCCATCCACGCCGATCCGTTTCAAAAG
>OITM01000256.1_pt1 | contig 17061 bp, 16 predicted proteins | sample 1586711 | NCBI WGS metagenome assembly OITM01 (sample SAMN02675049, study PRJEB24791) | human gut metagenome, SKBSTL061 | isolation source: stool | host: Homo sapiens | place: USA
CCAGTAACCAACACTTCATCCAACATTTCAGTGTCCGCATCCAACCGAAAAAAAAGCTCTTTCTTTCCATCCACAACCGCCACTTCTTTTGATTTCATACCAATATATGAAACCACAAGTGTTTCCCCACTGTTTACCTTCAGATGGAAACGTCCATCCACATCTGTTACGGTACCATTCTGAGTTCCTTTTACCAATACAGTCGCTCCAATCAACGGTTCATCATTAGTATCTGTAACCACTCCCGAAATAGATTTTTTTTCATTCTGCCGTATTTCTGAAACGACAGTACTTTCCTCTGCCAACGCATAAGCTACCGGTCCACACAAACAAATACAAAAAAGAATTCTTGAAAAAAACAGATTTCCCCCTTTGCACCTTCTTGAGTTTACTGATTCTTCACTCATAAAATTAAAAAAATTTATCAATATAAAAGTCAGTTAAGTAATTCATCTAATTTAGCTATTGTTTTGGGATCAGAAGGACGACTCATATCCACCGATATAATTTTTCCTTCCTTATCTAAAAGAATAAAACGGGGAATCCCCTTTATCATGTAGTCATTCATAAATGTATCTCCATTTACAAAATGCAACTGAATACCCTTTAAACCAGCCCTCACTCTATTTTCCCATGCTTTTTTGTTATTATCACATGAGATACTAACAAAATAAATATCTTTTCCATGGTATTTTTCTTCTAACTTTTGCAAATGTGGAATTTCACGTTGGCAAGGACCACACCAAGTAGCCCAAATATCTATATATACATACTTTCCCTTAAAATCAGAAAGAGAAACTTTTTTACCAGACAAATCCGTACAGTTAAAATTTGGAGAAAGAGCTCCTACCGACAATTTGCGCCAACGATTGCACAATGTCTCAAAATTCTTCACCAATAGCGGTGATTTTACATACCGATCGAACACAGCACAATAAGCATCAGCAGAATCAAGTCCATATCTCTCTACATAAGCATATACATTCTTATTTATTAAGAACTCTGCAATACCAGGCTCCTTCACTTCCGATTCCACATATCGGACTACCGCATCCAAAGACTTTGATTCCGGGTATTGTTTTCTTGCCACTCTGCTTACCGCCTCAACCAAAAATGAACGGAATTCGTCATATCGCAACAAAGAAGCATCCATAACCATCAACTCCTGTAACTTACTCCAATATTCTAAAGAAGCTTCATAAGTAGAATCCTTAGCTATACGCATATGGAAATAAGGATAAGAAGGCAATGTAGCACAAGTAAAATATTTCAAACGTATTTTCTCCATTTCATTAATTTCCTCTGATAATCCGGCATGATCCAACTCTTGCAGATTTACATTCAAAATACTATCCATTTTCAAAAAGAACGCTTTTTCTCCTAATGCCATATCATCAATTTTTGCTGCTTTCAAACGTCCGTTATTCAAATAGATATTTACTTGTGAACCTGTGCCTGTAATGGCTACACGTTCTCCAAATTTTTTATTTTCAAAAGAAATTTGTATATCTGTATCAGGTGTAAGCAACAAAGTACGACTTATATAATGATAACCTAATGCCACATAAACAGGCTCCGTAACATCGACTACCAATTCTCCCTTTCCTGAAGCATCTATTGAAATAGGAAGTTCTCTCCCGTCAGGAAAATAAAGCATTGCTGAATGATCTTCTATTTTACCACTTATAGACAAAGAAATCTTTGCCGCATAACTATAAAAAGGGAATAACAAACAGACAAAAAGAAAGACTCTCATTTTTTTCTTAAACCACTCCATAAATATTTTTTATATTAAACATTAAAAATGAAGTGCGAAATTAATAAATAATTTGCAAACCGCCTTAATTTATATTACATAAACTAATGTTTAAGTAGCATTTTAACATAAAAAAAGCGATGGAATTCATACAGAGTTCATCCCCGTTCCAATACCCCATATATTCTCCACAAAGAAGTTAAAAGAATTATAGTCACCACCAATACACACCTGCTTAAAGCAAGCGGGCTTATATTGTAATTAGAAAAAAGGAACAGCATAATCCAACAAAGAAGTTAAAAATTAACGGAGAAAATGCCAAACCGTTTGCCCATTCCAAAGACTATCTGTATTTTTGGCAGAAATATTCTGATTAAATGAATGAGAATGTCCTTGCCAAATTGAAAGTACTAGCAGAATCTGCCAAATATGATGTTTCCTGCTCCAGTAGTGGGACTGTGCGCCGTAACCAATCAGGCACATTGGGAAACACCGTAGGCGGCTGGGGAATATGCCACAGCTTCGCTGAGGACGGTCGTTGCATATCCTTGCTGAAAATTATGCTGACCAATTATTGCATATATGACTGTGCCTATTGTATCAATAGAAGAAGCAATGACATTCCCCGCGCCACGCTTTCGGTAAGCGAACTGGTAGACCTCACCATCGAATTCTACCGGCGCAACTATATAGAAGGGCTTTTCCTCAGCTCCGGCGTTGTACGCAATCCGGATTACACCATGGAAAGGTTGGTACGTGTTGCCAAAGACCTGCGGTTAGTACACAAATTCAACGGATATATTCACCTGAAAAGTATCCCCGGAGCCAGTCGCGAACTAGTTAATGAAGCCGGACTCTACGCTGACCGCCTCAGTGTAAACATAGAAATTCCCAAAGAAGAGAATCTGAAATTACTGGCTCCCGAAAAAGATCACAAAAGTGTGTACCAGCCCATGCGCTATATCCAGCAGGGAGTACTTACCAATAAGGAAGACCGGAAAAAATTCCGCCATGTTCCACGCTTCGTTCCTGCCGGACAAAGCACGCAGATGATTGTCGGTGCCACAACCGAATCAGACAAAGACATCCTTTATCTTTCTTCTTCACTCTACCAACACCCCACCATGAGGCGCGTCTACTACTCTGGATATATATCCGTAAATACATACGACAAACGGCTTCCGGCACTGAAACAGCCGCCATTGGTACGGGAGAACCGTTTGTATCAGGCCGACTGGCTGTTACGTTTCTATCAATTTAAAGTAGAAGAAATAGTAGATGACTCCTATCCCGACCTGGATTTGGAAATCGATCCCAAACTAGGTTGGGCATTACGGCATCCCGAACTATTTCCGATAGATATAAATCAGGCAGATTACGAAATGATTCTCAGAGTACCGGGCATCGGAATCAAATCGGCAAGACAAATCATCGCATCACGCCGCTTCTCCAAACTGGGATTCTATGAACTGAAAAAAATAGGTGTAGTGATGAAAAAAGCGCAATACTTCATAACCTGCAACGAACTCCCCACCCGAACTGTTAATGAACTGACCCCGACAGGAGTACGCAGACTGTTAGTACCCAAACCCAAAAAGAAAGTGGACGAACGCCAATTAATACTAAACTTCACTGATAACGAATGATTCTGTTTATCTATGACCATACATTTGAAGGCTTGCTGACTTGCATTTTCGATGCCTACTTCCGCAAAACCTTTCCAGACTCGCTCTTGATGGAAGGCGAGCCGCTACCCTTATTTTATGATGAAGCCATACACATAGCCACTGATGAAGAGAAAGCCGGACGAGTGTGGCGCGGATTACAGAAAAAAATCTCCAAGCATGCCCTGTTCTGCCTGACCTGCTGCTGGTTATCAGAATTACCAAAGGTGGACGAAATGCTTTTCCGCTATATCCGGAAGGCCATAAACTCTCCTCATTCCATCGAAACCAACTTTGCCGATCCTGATGTGCTGGAGCTTGCGAAAATCTATAAAAGAGTAGATGGAGAACGAGTACACCTCATGCAGTTCGTCCGTTTCCAAAAAGCAGCGGACGGAACTTTCTTTGCAGCCGTAAAACCTCAATTCAACGCACTGCCACTGGCTGTGGATCATTTCAAAGACCGGTTTGCCGACCAGCGTTGGCTCATTTATGATGTGAAGCGACAATATGGATATTACTATAATCTGACGGAGATGGAAGAAGTAACATTTGAAGACCCCCGCCAAGCGCATCTGGTCACAGGAATGCTAAATGAAACATTGATGGACAACAATGAGAGATTATTTCAGGAACTTTGGAAAACATATTTCAAGTCCATTTGTATCAAAGAACGTTGGAATCCCCAAAAACACCGGCAAGATATGCCTGTCAGGTATTGGAAATATCTGACGGAGAAACAATAAACAGTTCTTCCGGATATCCCACATCTACCAAAAACAAGGCATGTCCCGGAACAGAACTCCCGGCACTACAACGATCTTTATCCTCTATCACTTTCCTGAACTCATCCACAGTCATTTTACCACGTCCCACTTCTACCAACGTACCTACCACAGCCCTTACCATATTCCGTAAAAAACGGTCGGCTTTAATAGTAAATACCCATTCTGTCCCGCTCACCTGCGTCCATTCAGCATGCATAATCCGGCAATTATTCGTCTTCACATCAGTATGCAATTTACTGAAACTGGTAAAATCAGTATAATCAAACAATACACGGGCAGCCTCATTCATTTTCTCAAAATCCAATGAATTAAAAAGCCTCCAGGCATAGTGACGGTTAAACGGATCTTTCCGGGTAGTCACATAATACTTATAAGTACGATAAGTCGCGTCAAAACGGGCATGCGCATCATCCTTCACCCGCTTTACAGCGTAAACCGCTATATCGGGAGGAAGCAAGCGATTCAATTTCTCCGTTATCTGAACACAATCCAACTCCCGGTCATAATCAAAATGCGCGATCATGAGACGCGCATGCACACCGGCATCAGTACGTCCCGCTCCCACTACCTCTATTTCTTGACGGAGAAAAGTAGAAAGAGCACGCATTAATGTTTCCTGTACACTGTCACCATTGGGCTGAATCTGCCAACCGTGATAATTCGTTCCATCATAAGCCAAATATATGAAATACCGCATCGTAAAGCCTCCGACCAAGTGAAAATTCAATAAATCAGCGGGCTGTTATATGAAAACATCCCTGTTTCAACTCATATTTAATATAGCATTTGTCCGATTTCCGAAGATCACGGAGTACCTCGGCCAATACCAACTTCAGCGTATCCGGACTAACATCCTGCATAGGACGTCCATCCGGATCTTCCACTTTACAAAACCGACGGTAACTGACATCGAAAGTTGTCCCAAAAGCATGAGCTGAATTAGCAGAAGCATTTCCATTGCGACGACGAAGACGTTTCACATCATCTGCCGTACGAAGTACAGAAGTAACAATGATTTGATTAGGATTCAATCCTTTGCAACTCAATGAATCCAAAAAATTGGCTCCTATTGTATCCAATAACGCACTAGCCTGCGGAATCAGAAAAGGAATGGAGTGAGTCAGCGAATCCATGGCATAACGCTCACAGGGTTTTATCTGAACCAATTTGCCACCCAGCCCCTCTGCTTCCGAACGAGAAGCCAACGGGCGAATTCCTATTTTCTTCGCTACACTGAGATGAGTATCATTCAAATCACCGAAACTACGTTTATAGCTAATTACACCTTTTATATTATGAGGCTCATTCATCTTCATGGACATATCTTTTTCCTTGCAACCGGAAGAAACTGTCAAGGAAAACAACAGTGACAATAGCGTGCAACATGCACCTTTCATACAATTCATAATCTAACTATCTTTTCAAATTCCTCGCAAAGATAGATTAAAATCCTTTTTCTGAAAAAGCTTATGCAAATAAATTGCCCGGAAAATAAGAACAATGAAAACCTTTCATTAAATTTGCACCCTATAAACAAGTACGTAAAGTACCTAAACTAGTTAAATGATAGAAAAACATATAGTTTTAGAGGATATTGATCCTGTGATATTTTATGGCGTAAACAACGTCAATATGAAAATGATACAAGCTTTGTATCCCAAATTAAAAATTGTGGCACGTGGAAATGTCATCAAAGTATTGGGAGACGAAGAGGAAATGTGTGCTTTTGAAGAGAATATATTGGCATTGGAAAAGCATTGCGCCCAGTATAACTCACTGAAAGAAGAAGTGATTTTAGACATAGTGAAAGGTCGTTCACCCCAAATAGAGAAAACAGGGGATACTATTGTATTCAGTGTAACAGGAAAACCGATCGTCCCCCGTAGTGAGAACCAATTGAGGCTGGTACAAGAATATGAGAAGAACGATATGCTGTTCGCTATCGGTCCCGCAGGTTCAGGAAAGACATACACTGCTATCGCCCTTGCTGTCCGTTCCCTGAAAAACAAAGAAATCAAAAAAATTATTTTGAGCCGTCCGGCTGTGGAGGCAGGAGAAAAACTCGGATTTTTACCCGGTGATATGAAAGATAAGATTGACCCTTATCTACAACCACTGTATGACGCATTACAAGATATGATTCCCGCCGCCAAGCTAAAAGAATATATGGAATTGAATGTGATTCAAATAGCCCCATTGGCATTTATGCGCGGACGCACCTTGAATGACGCTGTAGTGATATTGGACGAGGCTCAAAATACCACCACCCAGCAAATTAAAATGTTCCTCACTCGTATGGGGATGAACACCAAAATGATTGTAACAGGTGACATGACACAGATAGACTTACCATCTTCACAAACTTCGGGATTGATACAAGCACTAAAAATTCTGAAAGGCGTGAAAGGAATCAGTTTCATCGAACTCAACAAGAAGGACATTGTACGGCACAAACTGGTTACCCGCATTGTGGAAGCATACGAGAAGTTTGAAGAAAAACAGAAAACCCTTCATTCATGTCATTCTGAACGAAGTGAAAAATCTGAAAACATAAAACGAATTTATTGATTTTAATTATAAATAAAGACATGAGTAAAGCATTAACAAGAACAGACTTTAACTTTCCGGGACAGAAAAGTGTGTACCACGGCAAAGTGCGTGATGTATACAACATCAATGACGAAAAGTTAGTAATGGTAGCTACCGACCGTATCTCCGCATTCGACGTAGTTCTGCCTGAAGGTATTCCCTACAAAGGACAAATGCTGAACCAGATTGCAGCCAAATTTCTGGATGCAACTACCGACATCTGCCCCAACTGGAAAATGGCGACTCCAGATCCTATGGTTACCGTAGGAGTTATGTGTCAAGGTTTTCCTGTGGAAATGATTGTCCGTGGTTACCTGTGCGGTAGCGCATGGCGTGCTTACAAAAACGGCGTTCGTGAAATCTGTGGTGTAAAACTTCCCGAAGGAATGAAAGAAAACCAGAAATTTCCCGAACCAATCATTACTCCAACCACTAAAGCCGAAATGGGCCTGCATGACGAAGACATCTCTAAGGAAGAAATTCTGAAACAAGGTCTGGCTACTCCCGAAGAATACGAAATATTGGAAAAATATACATTGGCTCTGTTCAAACGCGGTACTGAAATCGCTGCAGAACGCGGACTGATCCTGGTAGATACCAAATACGAATTCGGTAAACACAACGGCACTATTTACCTGATGGATGAGATCCACACTCCGGATTCAAGCCGTTACTTCTATTTGGAAGGTTATGAAGAACGCTTTGCAAAAGGCGAACCTCAAAAACAACTTTCTAAAGAATTCGTACGCGAATGGTTGATGGAAAATGGTTTCCAAGGCAAAGAAGGACAACAAGTTCCCGAAATGACTCCGGAAATCGTAAATTCTATCAGCGAACGCTACATGGAACTGTTCGAGCACATCACCGGCGAAAAATTTGTGAAAGCAGACACTGAAAACATCGCCGCACGTATAGAAAAGAACGTAACCGAATACTTGAAATAAATAAAAATGAAAAATTAAAGATTAAAAGACAGGTACAGGAATCTATCCTCCATCCTCTCCTTTTAATCTTTAATTTTCAATTTTAATTAAACATGAACTACCCACAAGAAAAAATCAAGCCCTACAACGCTGACGAAAAGAAAAGCGTCCAAGTAGAGAAAATGTTCGACAACATTGCCCCTGCTTACGACCAGTTGAATCATGCCCTTTCATGGAACATTGACAAAAGCTGGCGCCGCAAAGCCATTAACTGGCTGGAACCTTTTCACCCGCAACATATAATGGATGTAGCCACCGGAACGGGCGATTTTGCCATTCAAGCCTGTCAGACACTTCACCCCCAAGAGCTGATAGGTACCGATATATCCGAAGGCATGATGAATGTGGGACGTGAAAAAGTAAAAGCCGCCGGACTGGACAGCCGCATCTCTTTCGCTAAGGAAGACTGTACAGCACTCACCTTTCCCGACAAACGCTTTGACGCTATTACCGTAGCATTCGGTGTACGCAATTTCGAAGACCTTGACAAAGGACTCCGCGAAATGCACCGCGTACTGAAAGACAACGGAAAACTAGTCATTTTGGAACTCTCCGAACCCGACTGGTTCCCCATGAAACAGCTATATGCTGTCTATTCTAAAATAGTCATCCCCACTTTGGGCAAGCTACTCTCTAAAGACCGTAGTGCCTACACTTACCTGCCGCAATCCATTAAAGCCTTTCCACAAGGCGAAATAATGACAGACATTATCCGTAAAGCCGGATTCAATCAGGTGAGTTTCAAACGGTTGACGCTAGGTATCTGTACGCTTTATTTAGCAACGAAATAATTTAAAGTATAGAGTTTTATGAAAAAATATGGTTTGATAGGTTATCCGTTAGGACACTCGTTCTCAAAGAACTTTTTCAATGAAAAGTTTCATTCGGAAAACATTGATGCCGAATATGTAAACTTTGAAATCCCATCCATCAAAGAACTGCCTTCTGTGTTATTGGCTAATCCTGATTTAGTAGGGTTCAATGTCACTATACCTTATAAAGAACAAGTCATCTCTTATTTGGACGAACTGGATAAAGATGCGGCAGCCATCGGAGCCGTCAATGTAATCAAAATTGTCCGCCAAAAAGGTAAGACCAAGCTAATAGGCTATAATTCCGATGTGATTGGTTTCACTCAATCTATCGACCCCTTGTTGGAACCCCAGCACAAAAAAGCTCTGATTCTAGGAACAGGAGGTGCCTCGAAAGCGATTGCTTACGGACTGAAAAAATTAGGTTTGGAATGCAAATTCGTATCACGAAACCTGCGTGAAGAAATGCTGACTTACAATCAGCTCACTCCCGAAATCATGGATGAGTATAAAGTAGTTGTCAACTGTACTCCTGTAGGTATGTATCCCCGTGCCGATGAATACCCCAATATTCCATACCAATATCTCACACCCAACCATTTGCTTTATGATTTGTTATATAATCCTGACACTACTCTTTTTATGAAAAAGGGGGCAGACAAAGGGGCAATTACCAAAAACGGTTTAGAAATGCTCTTATTGCAAGCCTTTGGTGCATGGGATATATGGAACAAATAGTTAAGGTATGAAAAGAAAAAAAATGATTATTGGAACGAGTTGTATATTCGTTCTGCTTATTATAGTCCTACTTGGAGCCAGTCAATATATGCTGGACTATTCCTTACGCCCTAAAAACAGGGGAAAGAATTTAGAAAGTTCCTGGCAATATATGTTTAAGACTTACCCCTATCTAAAACCGTGGATAGATAGTCTGAAACAGAACCAAGCACTGAAAGATACCTTTATCTATTCTCCCGACCACGTAAAACTGCATGCTTACTATGTGGCTTCCAGCCGCCCGACAGCCAAAACCGCAGTTATAGTACACGGGTATACAGACAATGCCATCCGCATGATGATGATAGGTTATCTATACAATAAAAAATTGGATTTCAACATCCTCCTACCTGATTTGCGCAATACTGGTCTGAGCGGTGGAAATGCCATACAAATGGGATGGTTAGACCGCAAAGATGTAACACAATGGATGGAGGTTGCCAATCGAATTTACGGTGACAGCACCAGCATGGTAGTACATGGAATCTCGATGGGTGCAGCCACCACTATGATGGTTTCGGGCGAACCGCAGCCCGACTATGTGAAATGTTTTGTTGAGGACTGCGGATATACCAGCGTATGGGACCAATTTTCCAAAGAACTGAAAGAACAATTCGGCTTGCCTCAATTCCCGTTAATGTACACCGCCGACTGGTTATGCCAGCTGGAATATGGATGGGGGTTCAAAGAAGCATCCGCATTGAAACAGGTAGCCCGATGCCATCTGCCCATGTTCTTTATCCATGGTGATAAAGATGACTACGTACCCACATGGATGGTGTACAAATTGTATGAGGCAAAACCTCAGCCCAAAGCATTATGGATAGTTCCGGAAGCAGACCATGCACATTCCTATCTGTTCAATACTGAAGAATATACCCAAAAAGTAAAAGCATTTGTAGACAAATACATCCAATGAGAAATTTGACGTTTTTACTTACTTTTTTCATGCTTCTAGGCTCCGTCCAGCTTCAAGCCAAAGAATATGCCATAAAAGACATACCGATGGTACATTTGCAAAACCGTACCCGCTACGTCAGCAATCCCGACGGTATCCTTTCATCCACCGCTGTCACCACTATGGACAGCATCCTCTACGCTTTAGAGCAAAAAACAGGTATACAGACATTAGTGGTAGCGGTAACAGGCATAGAGGGAGGTGATTGTTTTGATTTTGCCCACCGGCTGGGACAGGAAACGGGCGTAGGACAAAAAGAACGTGACAATGGATTGGTCATCTTGCTTTCCACCGACGAACGGTGTGTGCAATTCGCTACCGGATATGGCCTTGAAGGGATATTGCCGGATGCCATCTGCAAACGGATTCAGAACCGCTATATGCTGCCCTATTTCAAGGACAATAACTGGAACGCAGGAATGGTAGCAGGAATACGGGCCGTAAACGGCTATCTGGACGGTTCCATGGAAAATATAAACAATGACGAAAGCGAAGATGATCCTTTGGAATTCATCATCATCTTTTTTGTGATTTTCGGAGGATTTATTGGCATCGGATTATATGCAAACTGGCGTAAAACACGCTGCCCCCATTGCAAAAAACACAAATTGCAACGTCTTTCTTCCAAAGTTATAGACCGAAGTAACGGAACAAAGACTGAAGAAGTAGTATATAAATGCAGAAATTGCGGACATATCCTCAGACGGAAAGAACGGTCGAGAGATGAGAATTACAAAGGTCCCCGAGGAGGAGGTCCGTTCATAGGCGGAATGGGAGGAGGATTTTTTGGTGGCCACGGTGGAAGTGGCGGCGGATTTAGCGGAGGAAGTTTCGGAGGTGGAAGCTTTGGAGGCGGAGGAGCCGGAAGCCGTTTTTAAGAACAAGAATATTCATAATTTTAATAGTATATACATATGAAAAAGTCAACGATTATTGTAATAGTAGTCATTGTATTAATTGCCATTTGGGGAATAACCTCTTATAATGGTATGGTAAAAATGGATGAATCTGTCAGCACAGCGTGGAGCAATGTAGAAAACCAGTACCAACGCCGTTCTGATTTAATCCCCAACTTGGTAAATACAGTAAAGGGATACGCCTCACACGAAAAAGAAACTTTTCAAGCCGTAGTAGACGCCCGTAGCAAAGCCACTCAGATGCAGATCAGCGCCGATGACCTGACTCCCGAAAAAATGCAGGCCTATCAAAAGGCACAAGGCGAAGTAGGTAGTGCATTGAGCCGCCTGCTCGCTATCACCGAAGCTTATCCCGACTTGAAAGCCAATGAGAACTTCAAAGAGTTGCAAGCACAATTGGAAGGTACAGAAAACCGGATCAGTGTAGAACGCAAAAGATTCAATGACACAGCACGGGCATATAACACAGCCATCCGTACTTTCCCCCGTAACTTGCTTGCTGGCATGTTCGGATTTGACAAACGCCCATATTTTGAATCTGAAGAAGGAGCTGATAAAGCACCTAAAGTAGAATTCTAACTTTTACAAGTCCCTGTTTCCAATCTTAAGAAACAGCTTTCGGGTACGGATTGTAGAAACCATGCAGTTTTTTTATGCCAAACTGTAAAAATCATACAATCCGTACCCTATTTTTATCCATCTCACTAATTTTTCAACAACAATCAAGCATATTATCCCTAAAATCATTATCTTTACGGAAAGAAACTTTTAAAACTACAAGCAATATGTTCAATTCATTTGGTAATATTTTCCGGTTAACCAGTTTCGGTGAATCCCATGGACCGGGAGTAGGCGGCGTCATTGACGGCTTCCCTGCCGGTATTAAGATTGATATGGATTTCGTTCAGCAGGAACTGAACCGCCGCCGTCCCGGACAGTCATTACTTACCACCAGCCGCAAGGAGCCTGATACAGTGGAATTCCTTTCAGGTATATTCGAAGGCAAGTCCACCGGCTGCCCCATCGGATTTGTGGTATGGAACAAGAACCAACATTCAAACGACTACGAGAATATCAAGAATCTGTTCCGCCCTTCACACGCAGATTATACTTATATGCAAAAATACGGAATCCGTGACTACCGTGGCGGGGGACGTTCATCAGCACGAGAAACCATTTCACGTGTAGTAGCAGGAGCTTTAGCCAAATTGGCATTGAAACAACTAGGAATCAGTGTCACAGCTTATACCTCACAGGTAGGACCTGTCAAACTTGATAAAGATTACAAAAGCTATAACCTCGACTTGATAGAAACAAACGATGTGCGTTGTCCCGATCCGGAGAAAGCCAAGGAAATGGCAGAACTTATCTGGAAAATCAAAGGAGAAGGCGATACAATAGGCGGGGTAGTGAGTTGCGTCATCAAAGGATGCCCTATCGGACTAGGGCAACCCGTATTCGGTAAGTTACATGCCGCACTAGGAAATGCCATGTTAAGTATCAATGCCGTAAAAGGTTTCTCTTATGGACAAGGTTTTGACTCCATGGAACTAAAAGGCAGCGAGCAGAATGATGTATTTTATAATAATAATGGAAGAGTAGAAACAAAAAGTAATTATTCCGGAGGAATACAAGGAGGCATCAGCAACGGACAAGACATTTACTTCCGTGTGGCATTCAAACCAGTTGCCACAATTCTGATGGAGCAACATACTGTAAATATCAACGGCACAGACACGACCATGAAAGCCAAAGGACGTCATGACGCCTGCGTGCTGCCGCGTGCCGTCCCCATTGTAGAAGCCATGGCTGCCATGACCATTTTGGATTATTATCTGATAGACAGAACTACACAACTATAAGAATCATTCAATTATGGAAATAAAACAATACATTAAAGAAAATGAAGCGCGCTTCATGGAGGAACTTTTCAGCCTCATCCGCATTCCCAGCATCAGTGCTTTACCCGAACATAAAGACGATATGCTGGCCTGTGCCTTACGTTGGAAAGAACTTTTGTTGGCAGCCGGAGCAGACGAAGCCATGGTAATGCCCTCACAAGGCAATCCATTGGTATTTGCACAAAAGCATGTAAGCAATGATGCTCCTACCCTATTGATTTATGCCCACTATGACGTAATGCCTGCCGAGCCGTTGGGCCTTTGGAAAAGCCAACCTTTTGAACCTGAAATTCGCGACGGACACATTTGGGCACGTGGAGCTGACGATGATAAAGGACAAGCCATGATCCAAGTAAAAGCATTCGAATACGTAGTAAAAAACGGACTGCTGAAACACAATGTGAAATTTATTTTCGAAGGTGAAGAAGAAATAGGTTCTCCCAGTCTGAATACCTTCATCAAGGAACATAAGGAATTGCTGAAAGCCGATGTAATTCTTGTTTCGGATACCAGTATGCTAGGCGCGGACCTTCCCTCTCTGACTACAGGTTTACGAGGTCTGGCTTATTGGGAAATAGAAGTGACCGGTCCGAACCGTGACCTTCATTCCGGACACTTCGGCGGGGCGGTAGCTAATCCTATCAATACCCTGTGCAGTATGTTAGCCCAAGTCATTGGCGAAGACGGACACATCACTATCCCCCATTTCTATGACGATGTAGAGGAAGTACCGGCAGCCGAACGTGAGATGATTGCACAAATTCCTTTCGACGAAAAAAAATACATGGAAGCCATCGGTGTAAAAGCACTGAAAGGTGAAAAAGGATATTCTACTTTAGAACGTAACAGCTGCCGTCCCTCTTTTGACATTTGTGGCATCTGGGGCGGATATACAGGCGAAGGTTCAAAAACAGTACTTCCCTCAAAAGCATATGCCAAGGTATCGTGCCGACTGGTTCCACATCAAAACCACGCTGTAATTTCCCAATTGTTTGTGGACTATATCCAGTCTATCGCTCCGGAATATGTACAAGTAAAAGTAACCCCGATGCACGGAGGCGAAGGATATGTATGCCCCATCACCTTGCCCGCTTACCAGGCTGCCGAAAAAGGCTTTGCTAAGGCATTCGGAAAAAAACCACTTGCCGTACGCCGTGGAGGAAGTATTCCTATCATCAGCGATTTTGAACAAATCCTAGGTATAAAGACCGTTCTCATGGGATTCGGATTGGAAAGTGACGCCATCCATTCGCCCAATGAAAACTTCTCTCTGGATATATTCCGCAAAGGAATTGAAGCTGTGGTAGAATTCCATCTCAATTATTAATCAATAATAAAAATGAATGCGGCAACAATCTTTAAAACTCTGACAACTGTTACTCTTTCAATAACATTACTAATTACAGGAGGTTGTAACAATATGGAAGCAAAAAAAGAAGAAACAGGAAAGAACACGGCTATAGAAAATATCTTTGCCCGAAAGAGCGTCCGGACCTATACACGCCAACCGATAGAAAAAGAAAAAGTGGATTTATTAGTAAAAGCTGCCATGGCTGCACCGACAGCAGTAAACAAGCAGCCCTGGGCTTTCGTGGTAGTGGATGACCGTAAAGTATTGGATAAACTGGCCGCCGAACTGCCTTATGCCAAAATGACGGCACAGGCTCCGCTAGCCATCGTGGTTTGTGGTGATTTAAGCAAAGCTCTGAACGGAGAAAAAGACCGGTACTGGATGCTAGATTGCTCCGCCGCATCCGAAAATTTGTTACTGGCAGCAGAGTCAATGGGGTTGGGAGCGGTATGGACTGCGGTCTATCCGGAGAACGACCGCATTGCAAAGGTTAGGTCAGTCTTGTCTTTACCAGACCATATCATTCCTTTCAATTTGATTCCGGTAGGTTATCCGCAACATCGGGAAGAAGCTAAAGACAAATTCAAGACCGAAAATATCCATTATAACAAATGGTGAACAAAGGTCTAGAAATATAAATTAAGTCGGCTGGTTTTAATATAAATCAGCCGACAATCTCTTTCCATTCATCCATAATCAATTTTTCTCAATCTCTATTAGCCTTATCAAGTTTCTTTTTGGCTTTTTCTATCTTGCTTTTAGCTTTATCCAAGGTTTCCCCAACCTCATCGGCTTTATCCTCAATTTGATCTTTGGCATCATCCACCACATCTTCAACCGATTCTTTGGCTTTTTCTATACGCTCCTCGAATTTATTCTTTCCTTTCTTTTCGCCACAAGATGTAACAGCAAACACCGTCATGCACACTAACACTGTAAATAATTGTCTTTTCATACTTTTTCTATTTGATTATAAACTTGATTTTAAACTATGTTCAAATATAAGCATATAGCCTATTTCTTACAAATTCAACCTGTTCTTTGATACATATAAAATCTAAATCCGACAGGAAAAAAACTTATCCCATCAAAAAAAGCCACCATAGCAAGGTGGCTTTCAATATATTAATAAAACATTCAATTCTATACTACCTGTCAAACTACTTTGTAGCAGGAGCTGTTTTAGCAGGAGCCGTCTTTATATTAATAAGAATACTATTTTCAACTCCTTCTTTGGTTACATATACTATTCTGTATGCCTTTACCCCTTCTTCTTTTAGAGAAAGAGAAGCACTTTTAAGAGTCGATTCGGGATATTTTTTAGCTATGGCATCTTTAACAGATTGAGGAACCTCTTTCAGGTCTATGTTTTTAAATCCGTCTTCAACGGCAACTGTATCATTCTTTACTTTCATGGTATCATCAGCCATGACAAAAGTTCCTACACCAAAAAGGAATACAAGTGATAAAAATATCTTTTTCATAATGGTTAAATTTAAATGTTTACCTACCGACAGATATCATAAAAGACAAGAAAAATATACATCATATTCAGTCATTTCCTCCCATTAGAATATCTTCGCCAAGTAAGAATACTAAACTAAGAAAATTATATTGAGAACTAAATTATCAAGAAAAGAAGTACACACCAAATATATAAACTAAAGTTTGTGGAAATAAACATTCTTTAATCCACACCAGCTTATGCTTCCACAGGCTTATTTATTCCGGCTTTCCTGATCATTAAGTAAATAGGCTTCTGTAGAGATAGTTGTACAAACGTTTGGCATAATGCAGCAGAGCAGGTTCAGCTCGTCCGAGCCGGTGACTGCAATGAACACGTCCGCCTCCTCGATCCCTGCCTCGGACAGCGTTGTGATGGAGGAGCCGTTGCCGGTAATGCCCATCACGTCATAGGATTCGCTGATATGCTCCACACGGGCCTTGTTGGTATCGATGACCGTGACATTGTGGCCTTCCTCGCTGAGCTGACGTGCCAGCGCCGTGCCGACCTTGCCGCAGCCCACCAGAATGATCTTCATAGAAAATGTCCTTTCCGTTCCTCCCTCCTTGCGGGAAGGATGCTTTCTCAGTAGCGCTCCACGCCGTCCTTGGTGACCAGGGCGTAGACCAGCGGGGCCTCCTCGGGCTTTTCCGCACCATAGACCAGACCGCTGCGGTACTCCGCAGCAGCGGCTTCAAACTTATCTGCCGCACCGTAGAAGGTGGCCAGGCTTTCGCCCTTGTGCACATAGTCACCGCGCTTTTTGTGCAGGGTGATGCCGGCCGCAAAGTCCAACGGGTCTCCCTTCTTCTGGCGGCCAGCGCCCAGCAGCACACTGGCAGAGCCGATCTTCTCGGCATCGTTGGCCACGATGTAGCCATCCTGCTCGGCCAGCAGCTCAAAGCTGGCTGCGGGCTGCTCAAACAGGCTGTAATCGTCCAGCACACGGGTGTCGCCGCCCTGGGCCGCAAACATCTCCTTGCACTTGGCAAAGGCAGAGCCGTCCGCGATCACAGCCTCGGCCATGGCACGGCACTCCGCCGGGGTACCCTTGCCTGCCA
>OITM01000308.1_pt1 | contig 15019 bp, 15 predicted proteins | sample 1586711 | NCBI WGS metagenome assembly OITM01 (sample SAMN02675049, study PRJEB24791) | human gut metagenome, SKBSTL061 | isolation source: stool | host: Homo sapiens | place: USA
AATCCGACGATGATTGGGTAAAACTCAACGATGCCACCGTCATTATGCAGGACGCGCCGGTGCTGGATATCGACAAGACCGACATTGCAGGTAATCTGCTGCCAGGCGCTACGCTGACGATCCGCGATGCTGGCGGCGAAGTTATTGACACTTGGGTGACAGACTACAAAACGCATAGTGTTCCCATCTCGGATGAATTTATCAAACTGTCAGGTGAAACCAAAGAGTACATCTACATCCTGACCGAAGATGCCGCCCCGGCTGACTTTGAAATTGCCGAATCGGTGCAGTTTAAGGTACAGCAGGCAGACGAAAATGTTTGCCTTTTCGTCCGCGAAAATGCCGATACCGAATGGGTGCGCGCCGACAAACGCCTGATTCAGATGATTGACGAGGCCACACCCCGCGAGGACACGCCCACACCGACTCCGGTGCCCACACCGCAGCCGACACCCGCTGCAACCCCGGTGCCTACACCTGCGCCTACGCCGCATAAGGTGCAGACCCTTCCGCAGACAGGAGATGGTTTCCCGCTGCTGGCTATTGTGGTCGTGTCCCTTGCATCTGCGACAGGGATCGTGCTGCTGACCGTTAAGCAGAAAAATGCGCTGAAAGAAACTTCTGATGAGGAGGATGCCGATGAAAGTGCTGATCGTTGAACCCGGAAAATACCCCCGCGAAGCCGACATTGAACACACCCTTGAAGCCGAGCAGAAAATTGTCGGCGGCACCATCGAGGCAGTGTACCCTTGGCGGGATAGCGCCTGTATCGTCTGTAATGAGTAGTTCCTACAAATGAGTAGTAATTGAGCAAAATGCCCAGAATCCCGGGCGTTTAAGCATAATTTACTACACATAATCAGAAAGTTTTCTTTCCAAATTGTGTTAACCATTGCAATAAATCTTCATCCTCCTCCCAAGGCATTGTGGTATTGGGTGTGTAATTCGGCACTTTCTCCTCAAATACTTTTCGCTTCATCTCTGCATCGATGCGAGCGTAAACCTCTGTTGTAGAGATGTCTGCATGCCCAAGAAAATCTCGAATATATATCATGTTAACACCAGCTCGCAGCAAGTGCATGGCTTTGGTGTGGCGTAATACATGAGGAGATATATTCTGTGGTTCAAGTACCGGAGATGCCTTTGCCGCATACTTCTTCAGAATATAGGTGACTCCATAGCGAGATAAAGCCTGCTTTTTTGCATTATAAAATAGCGGAATCATCTGAGACTGAGAATCGGAATGAAAGCTGCGGATATATCTGTCCAACAGTTTGCAGGTATCCTTCATCAGGGGAACCTGACGAACTTTTCGTCCTTTTCCAGTTAGAATAACCATTGGGGGGTGTGTTAGACGGACATCTTTCAGCCTAAGATCCACCAATTCCTGTACCCGTGCGCCAGAGTCATACAGTAGTGCAAGAAGTGTCAAATCTCGGAGCCCTTGTCGGGTAGATGCATCTGGTTGGGACAGAAGAAGTGACAGATCATCCTCCGTCAAAAACGGTATCAATGCCTTTTCGTACTTTTTGGGTCGCAGATTAATAATGTCAACGCAGTTTTCTATGTTTTCCGGAAACTTGTACTGTACAAAATGAGCAAAGGCCTTTATGGCGGCAAGTCGCTGGTTTCTTGTTGTAACCGCAATATGGCGGGATGTTTCTAACCAATCCAGAAATTCAGAAACAAGTTCCATATTCAGATAGCGCAATTCTATATAATTTGCGGAGATGCCTTTCTTTTCTTGAAAAAATAGAAGGAGTTGCTTGAAAGTATCTCTGTATGAATTGGTGGTATTGGGACTCACCCCGCATGTAGTAGGCAGATAGATTGAGAAATACTCGGTCAGTGCTTTGGTAAAGTCAGTTTTCCTCATCCGTCTCACCTCCAACCGGAATAATGCCGACAAATGCTCTGTCAAGTTTTTGGGAAAGTTCCGGGAACGAAGCAACCGTCAGGTGAATATACCAACAGGTTTCACGGTAACTCTTATGTCCCAAATACGCGGCAAGGCGAGGAACGATTACCATGGGATCATACCCATCAGAAAGTTGTTTTTCCAGTGTATGAACTGCGAATGTATGCCGCATAAAATCCAAACGTTTGGATTTTTTTCGATATCCAAACTTAAATAAAATCCAAACCTTTTGCATATGATGCAGGAAATGCAATAAATAGCATCTGAAAAGGTTTGGATTTTATTTTTGGTGTATGATTCCCTTATAACAAAAAGGGAGGTCATACCATGGATTTACAAAACTTAAAAGAGCACCATGAAGAGCTTCTTTCCTTCATGGAAAACAATGGTTATTCCAGTACTTACATACGCCGGTTCAGGGAGGAGATCAACCGTATACTGGCTAAAGCAGACAGCCACGACTGGCAGTCCTATCGGGATGTTTACCTTGATTACTTAAAAGCTCCGCATTCTAAAGACTATCTGCGAAACAAAAGAACTATCATCGGGGCGTTGGAGCAGTTTGATGACTTCGGCCGCATGCCTGATGGCAGAAGCCGACATACCTTGTTTGAGAGGGGATCCTATCATCTGCTTTGTTCCGAATTCAGAGAATTGATTGATTTTTACCGTATATATGAGAAAAAACGGGGAAAGAAGGAATCGACCATACGGGGTGAAGCACTCAATGCAGCATCTTTTTTACATCAGATGCAGCAACGGGGTGCCCAGTGTCTGGATGCAATAACGGAAGAGGATGTCCTGTCATTCTTTCTCGCAGAAGATGGTTCTTTGCAAAGAAGCTGTTCTTACAAGAAAAACATTGCAGCAGTGTTCAAGGCAGGGCTTAACTGGAAAGCAGCACAATGTCGGAAGGTGCTCAGTTTCCTGCCTGTGCTAAGAGAAAACAGAAAAAATATCCAGTATCTTACGCAGGATGAGGTCAGGCTTCTACGGGAAGCAGCAGAAAAAGGCGAAGTTTCTGCACGTAATCGGGCGATTCTCCTCCTGCTCCTTTTTACGGGGCTTCGGGGTTGTGACATCGCCGGGCTTACTTTCCATTCCATTGACTGGGAAACTGAACGGATACTGGTTACACAGCAGAAAACATCCGTACCCTTAGAACTTCCGCTTTCTGCTGTTGTGGGGAATGCCATATATGATTACCTGGAATCGGAAAGGCCGGATACCGGCTGCCCCCGCCTGTTCCTGACAGAAACACATCCCTTTTCACCATTGTCTACCCAGGGAATTGCAAACATCGTAACAAAAATCTGTCGGATTGCAGGAGTGCGGCAGAATCCAGGAGACAGGAAGGGGACACACATCTTCCGGCATAACCTGGCATCCTCTATGCTGGAAAACGATATACCACAGTCTGTGATCACACAGACTCTCGGACATACAGCTCCCGATTCCCTTGAGCCTTATCTAAGGGCAGATTTTGTACATTTAAAGGAATGCGCCCTGAGTGTGGAGCAGTTCTCCCTGGCAAAGGAGGTGCTGTCCATATGAAAGAATTCCGTTCGTTCCTTTCCCCACAGATCCATAGCTTTATAAGGTACCGGCAGGCATCCCAGCGATGGAATGATTCTTCCTATGAGGAAAACCTGATGCTGTTTGACCATTACTGCCACGCGAATGATCCGTGTGCTACCGCACTGACACAGGAAATGGTTGATGGCTGGTGCCGTCAGCGGAGGACGGAAACCAACAACTCCTGCAGGTCGAGGATCTATGTGGTAGACAGCTTCGTTCGTTTTCTGAACATGCGGGGCCTGTCCAATGTTCAGCCGCCGCAGATTCCCCGGAAAGAAAGGCGGAGATACCTCCCGCATGCCTTTACAGAGGAAGAACTTATCCGGTTTTTCCATGAATGTGACAGCATACCGGTCATCAACAGCAGGAAAGAAACCATTATAAGAAAAATGTCTGTCTCTGTGTTTTTCAGGCTTCTTTACAGCAGTGGGATCCGTACAAATGAAGCCCGGCTACTCCTCAGGGAAAATGTGGATCTGAGGAGAGGGATACTGGATATCCAGTATTCCAAGGGGCATGACCAGCACTACATTGTTTTGCACGATTCCATGCTGGAGATCATGCGCAGATATGATGCAGCCATTAACGGCATCGTGCCGGAGAGGGAATATTTCTTCCCTTCCATAAGGAATTCCCATTTCAACAGGGGATGGGTAACAAAAAATTTCAACCTGTTATGGCGCAAAGCCAATACATCCCACGCCACCGCCTACGAATTCCGCCACCATTATGCTGTAACAAACCTCAACCAATGGACAGGCTATGGTTTTGAATTCCATGACAAACTTGTATATCTGAGCAAGAGTATGGGACATACAACGCTCGAAAGCACAAAATACTACTATTCCATTGTTCCCGGTCTTTCTGAGATCATAAAAGAGCAGACAGAAAACAGTTCTGAGTGGATGATACCGGAGGTGCCACTGGATGAAGAAACCTACTAAGGAAAGTATCCGGATTGCCGGGTATATTTCAGAATTCCTGAACAACTATGTCCTTTCTCAGAAAACAGATAGCATGAACACATTGAAATCATACCGGGATACATTGGCGTTGTACCTGACATACCTCGAAGAAGAAAAAAAGGTTCAATGTGGCAGCCTCAGTGCCGATGCGTTCCACCATACAGTCATAGAAGAGTGGCTTGCCTGGCTGCAAAAATCGAGAAAAAACAGCCCGGATAGCTGTAATAACAGGCTGGCAGCCCTGCGTGCATTTTTAAAATATCTCAGCGGGCGTGACGCTGCTTACCTGCATCTTTATCTGGAAGCATCCGAAATCCCCCGAAGGAAATGCCTGAAAAAGAAAGTGGAGGGCCTGACCCGGGAAGCGGTAAAGGCATTAATGGAGGCTCCTGATCCTTCAAGCAAATGCGGACGCAGGGATCTGGCATTCATCATCCTCTTATACAGCACTGCCGCCCGGTTGGATGAGATACTATCGATGAAGAACGATCAACTTCATCTATCCGCCGAAAAAGCATACATTGTCATTATCGGAAAAGGAAGCAAGATCCGCACTCTTTACCTGTTGCCAAAAGTCGTTGCACATTTAACAAGGTACTTAAGAGAGTTCCATGGGGAAACACCTGATCCGGAGGCCTATGTTTTTTATTCGAGGAACACCGGAAGTCACGGAAAAATGACTCAGCCTGCCATCAGCAAGATGCTGAAAAAGTATGCAAAGGCAGCCCATGAAAACTGCAGAGATGTGCCACTGGATCTCCATGCCCATCAATTCAGGCATTCGAAGGCTTCTCACTGGCTGGAGGATGGAATGAATATCGTACAGATTTCCTTTTTGCTTGGCCATGAACAGCTCCAGACTACGATGATCTATCTTGACATCACAACTGAGGAGAAAGCAAAAGCACTTGCTACTTTAGAAGATGAGAACGATAAAAAAGTATCTGCAAAATGGAAAAACTCTGATGGCTCTCTCGTAAATTTCTGCGGTGTCCGAAAGAAAGGATAAAAATAAAATCCAAACCTTTTCACGTGTTATGTATCGTATTTCCTGCGCCATCTGCAAAAGGTTTGGATTTTATTTAAGTTTGGATATCGAAAATCATGCACACGAGGGCCATTGCCGGTGTGAGGAATATTGCATGCGAATAGCAGCTCGCGAAAATTATCATAGATTGTTTTAATAGAATAATGGCCACAAGCAGATGGAAAGAACCATTCTCTTTCATCTGGTAACTGAGCAGAGTAGCTTCGGAGATACTCTATTACGCTATTGTGGACAGGGACAAGTCTATCCTTACCTCCTTTCCCGTTGTGTACAGTAATAATGCCTGTATCCAAATCGACATCCTTCACTCTTAGCCGGAGCACCTCACCTATACGAAAACCACAGCAATATAAAAGCCGGATAACAGCAGGTATGACCAGATGCCTTGTTGGCGCATTATTCCTGACCGGCAGATTATCTGCTGCATATAATAATCGCCGTATTTCTTCAACAGTAAATATATGCGGGGTAAAAGTCGAACTGTTCTTTAGTTTGCTGGTATCCGGGACATAGGAGATTCCGTCCTGCGTGTATGCAAATTTTGCAAAAGCGCGTATCGCATTATGTCTGACTATTTTCGAACGGTTTGAAAGATATGGCTTTAATAAATCCCATGCGTCAATAAGCTCTTTTGTCACCACGGGGGCATCCGAGAGTTCCTTTGAAAGGCAGTCCAGTTCCTGCATATAATAGCCGCAATGCACGGAGGTATATCCCTCATTTTGTCGAGATTCCAGATATTTCCATATTATTGGCGCAAGCTGGCTTGTGAAAGTAAATTGTTTCATAGTAATCCCTCCAAACTCAGCGAACATAACCGCATATGTTCAATATCGACCCGCAAGTAGGTTTCTGTTACACTGATGTTACTGTGACCGAGGATTTGGGACACATCCTGCACCGGAGTGCCTTTTCTCAGCATATTTGTGGCAAACGAATGGCGGATAGTGTGTACGCCTGTGTGCCTCTTTGTTGGGATAGCAATCCCTGCTCTGCGTAAATACTTATGAAATTCCGGATTGAAATTGTTATGCTCACCCAATGGCTGAAACGGTGCGTTATGGCTCAGAAAGATAAAAGCCGAGGAGGACTGTGGGCGGCCATCTTGCAAATAAGAAATAATCGCCATACCTAGCTCTTTGCTGAGTGGCAGACTCAAGGCGTTCCCTGTCTTCTGCTGAGAAAGTGAAATGCAGTTTTCCTTCCAGTTAATATTTGAAAATTTGAGTCCCAAAACGTCGCTTATCCTTAACCCTGTTCTTGCAAGAAGCAGAAAAATCGCGTAATTCCGCCTTCCAACTGGATTGGCAGTATCGATGACTGCAAGAATCTTGTCGATTTCTTCAGGACTCCATACCTGTGGAATCTGGGGTGCAGTGCGTTTGAAGTTTGGGAGTTGAAGGGAATAATCCAAATCCGTATATTTGTGGTCATAAAGCCAGTGCAGGTAAGCACCAACTTGTCGGCATCTTGCTCTACGAACATTCATGCATATTTCTGAAGCATTGCTCATAGCCGTGGAAAAACAGTTGATAGTCTCCGCATTTATGCTTTTGATGTTCTGTGTGTTTGATGAATGAACAGCAAGCAAGAAAAGCCTCAATGCTGCTATTGTGTTGTCCATCCACGATCTCGAAAAATTCTGCATTTTGCAATAACTCAAGTAGTCGGAAAAAAACTTATCGAAACAATCGTCATCAATAGAAGCAACGCCATAAACTTTACGGCGGCACACTGTTCCCGTGCGAAAAATCTCGTCCAATGCATTCATGTGACGCCGTGCATGGCGCATTCGACCGTCAAGAGTCTGATCTATAGCGTGGACATCGACTCCGAAGTATTGAAGCAAAAACTGCTCTGCAGTTTCACGGCTATAAGCGGGAGAGGCTGAATACGAAAGAAATCTGTTCCATGTAGCTCTATAAAACCCAAGAGTACTTTTCTTGTAACCCTGACCGAGTAGCCATTGCTCGGTCTTTTCCATCAATTCCTTGATTGGTATTGTTGCTTCAGACATTATAAAACCTCCTGATGTTATTTGCAGAGCATTGTGTCTCTACATTATGTAGAGTATCACAAAAAGCTACCGGCTAAAATACAAATGAAATCAGGAGGTACGAAAGGAGATGTCAATTATGCTACACATAACATATAACTACGCATTACAGACGTTATGTGGTGCACCACATAACGTCTGTAATGACAACGGCATTGCAGAAAACCTGCCGCTGAACCGTATGCTGAGCGACTATGACATTATCCACGGCACATTTTTTGTCTGCGGGCTGACCAGCAACGATTTTACTGACCTTACCCCGCAGCAGATGAAGAGCTACGAGGAACTGTACCATGATCCGCAGCTGTTTTTCCTGCTGGGCAAGACCCTGTGCGTGGAACACACCACGCCGGAAGAATATACCCGCGTTATGGCTCCGCCGCCCAAAACAAAAGAATCCCCGGAGCGCTGATATGAATATTACCATCCTAGCTCGCAGCCCGCCTGCGGGCTTTTTTCTTTGTCCGAAATCATCCAACAAGCAAGGAGAAGAACTAATGAACGACATTTTTGAAAACACCGAAACCATGAAAGAAAACGAGCATCCCCGCTTTTACACCGCAGAATCCGTCATGCGCGGCCATCCCGACAAGCTGTGCGACCTCATTGCCGACAGCGTGCTGGACGCCTGTCTGCAGTATGATCCCGCCAGCCGCGTGGCCTGTGAGGTCATGGCAACCCACGGTCACATCATTGTAGCAGGCGAAATCACGACCAGCGCTAAGCCGGATGTGTTCAACATCGTCCGCGACACTCTGCGCGATGTCGGCTATGACCCGAAGGCGTACCAAATTGACTGCTACATCCACGACCAAAGCCCCGACATTGCGGGCGCGGTGGAACCCGAACTGGCTGAGGGAGAGGACGAGGACACCCTCGGTGCGGGCGATCAGGGGGTTATGGTCGGCTACGCCTGCAACGAAACGCCCGAATACCTGCCGATGCCGGTGGTTGCCGCCCAGCGCCTTGTGACACTGCTGGAAATCTCCCGCATGACCGGCGTTATCCCCGACATCGGCCCGGATGGCAAGGTGCAGGTCACGATGGAATACAACGGTGATACCCCCGTGCGCATCACCACGGTGGTTGTATCGGTTCAGCACAAAGAGGATACCGATATTGACAAGCTGGCGGATCTGTTGGACGAGTATGTGTTTCCGCTGGCCTTTGACGGTATGCCCGCCGACGATGCGGAAATCATCCTGAACCCCAGCGGTAAGTTTGTGCAGGGCGGCCCGGATGCCGATACCGGCTTGACCGGGCGCAAGCTCATGGTGGACAGCTACGGCACATTTGCACCCCACGGCGGCGGTGCGTTCAGCGGCAAGGATGCCACCAAGGTAGACCGCAGCGGCGCATATATGGCGCGGTACATTGCCAAAAACATGGTCGCCGCCCATCTTGCCAATCGTTGTCAGGTCACGCTGGCGTATGCCATCGGGGAAAAAGACCCCGTCATGGTGGATGTGAACACCTTCGGCACCGGCATCTGCGAGGATGACTGTTTGGCTGCAGCAGTGCGCAAGGCGTATGACCTGACCCCTGCGGGCATCATCAAGCAGTTGAACCTGCTGAACCCCATGTACAGCCGCACGGCGGCGGGCGGTCACTTCGGGCGCGAGGATTTTCCGTGGGAAAATGTTGAACATATGAGCGACCTCGCCGCTTACATTGTGTAATTGCCGCGCGTCAGCAAAGAACAGATCCATGCCGCCAATCAGATGACGGCAATCGAGTTCCTGCGGCGGTACCGCCCCGGTTCGCTGGTGAAAAGCAGTGCGCGGGGCGAGTACCAGCTTGCGGAGCATGACAGCTTCAAGATAAACGGCGAATCCAGTGTGTGGCACTGAAAAAGCCGCGACATCGGCGGCAAGTCGGCGCTGAAATATTTGATTTATGTGGAAGGTGTACCGTTTGTAGAGGCGGTGCAGCTGTTATGCGAGGAAAGCCCGATGTACATCCCCGTGCAGCATGAAGCGGTGGAGCGCGAGCGCCCGCCGTTCCGTCTGCCGAACCCTGCACCGAATAATGACCGTGTGACGCGGTATTTGCTGGGGCGCGGCATCTCATTACCCACGATTCGCTACTGTATTGAGAGAAAAATTCTGTACGAAAGTGCAGAATACCACAACTGTGTTTTCTTGGGCAAAGACCCGCAGGGTGTGCCGAAATATGCGGCTCTGCGCGGTATTTATGACTATGGGAAACCGTTCAAGCGCGAGGCGCCCGGCAGTCAGAAGCAGTACGGATTCTGCATCCCGCCGATGCAGCCCGGCACTACCGTGGCCGTGTTTGAAGCCGCCATAGATGCCATGGCAGAGATGACGCTCTGCGGGGATGTTGCAGATAAATACCGTCTGTCGCTGGGCGGGGTTTCATCCTCCGGCAAAGAGCCGCTGGCGTTACAGGAATTTCTGCGCCAGCACCCGGAGATCACCACGATAGAACTGCGGCTGGACAACGATGCCAAAGGGCGTATGGCGAGTGTCGGCATCCGGAAAATCTACGCTGACCGCTACACCGTGCATGACCTTCCGCCCAACATCGAGAATGGAGATTACGCTGATATGGCAAAAAACAACCTGATGGCAAGAACTGCCGCCCACCGCGCGGCGCCTTGCCGATAGAGAGAGAAATCAACATGAAAGTCAGAAATCGTTCGCCCACTTATAGGGCATAAACAGGAGGTAAATCGTTATGGCTGTGTTCCGTGTACAAAAGACGCAAAATTATACCATTATGTCCAACCACCATCTGCGCAACAAGGCTCTTTCGCTCAAGGCGAAGGGGCTTTTATCTTTGATGCTGTCTCTGCCCGAAGATTGGGATTATACCACGCGAGGGCTGGCGTCCATCTGCAAAGAAGGCGTGGACAGCGTGTGTGCCACCGTGCGCGAGTTAGAAGCGGCGGGGTATATTATCCGCCGCCGCATCCGCGACAAGAACGGTCAGATGCGCGGTATGGAGTACACGGTTTTAGAGCAGCCGCAGCCCCCGGAACAGGGTCCCGAAGAAGCTGCGTCTAAGTGTGCCCAACCAAAACAGGTAGAGCCTAAACGGGAAAAACCTGTACAGGAAAATCCTGCACAATTAAATACTAAAGAAATAAAGAAAGAAGAAACAAATAATGTATCGAATCCTATCCGCGCGGCGGGCCAGCGTGCAGAGTACCGCGCCCTGCTGCTGAAAAATATTGAGTATCCGATTTTGGCGCAGAATAACCCGATGGATACGATGCGATTGGATGAATTGGTGGAGTTGATGCTGGATGTGGTTTGTTCCAAACGGGCGGCTATCCGTATCGCTGGCGAAAATATGCCCGCAGAGGTAGTAAAATCCAGATTTCTCAAGCTGAACGCGGAACACATCCAGTATGTTCTGGATTGCCTCAAGGACAACCCGCCCCGCATCCGAAACATCAAGCAATACTTACTGGCGGCGCTCTACAATGCGCCGCTGACGATAGAAAATTACTATGCCGCGCAGATCGACCATGACCTGTGCGGCGGAAAGAGGTGACATGATTTGCAGATGAAATTTTATTCTCCGCTGGCTGCGGACTTTTTCCCAAATGAACCTGACTATGAGGACGAGTTCTACGACGAGTATGAGGGTTGCCCGCTGGACGGTCATGACCTGCTGCAGTATGCCGATGCTGTTGATGAGGCCGTGAAAAAGGACATTGCAGATTTCAACGGCGACCTGATGCAGTATTACCACGAGGACGATTCCGTCCGCAGCAAGGTGGTAAGTGCTGTGCCGTCTGTGGAAATTTGCGGCAACAAACTGTGCGGGTGTCTGACCGTGGAACTGAAAGAAACTCTGCTCGATGATGAGCAGACCGTCCTGTGTAACTACATTTCCGGTCAGTACAGCGACGGCTGGGGTGAGGGCTTTGAGCAGAGAGATATTCGTGTGGATGACGGCACGTTGGCTGTTCATTTCTGGCAGGAAGATGGATTCAAGATGACGCCATCTTTTGAGAAAATCCCGAAACCGGAAAAGAATTCTCTGCGCCCCAAGATGCAGCTGATTGGGCAGGACGGCAACATTTTCGCCATCATGGGGCGAGCCTCGCGGCTGCTGAAGAATAGCGGGCAAGGTGACAAAGCCAAAGAAATGCGTGACCGCGTTATGTCCTGCGACAGCTACCAGAAAGCACTCAGCATCGTTTCCGAGTATGTGGAAACCGAACTGTCGCCCACGCCCGCGCCCAAGCGTGACCGGGGTGATGCCAGATGAAGAAATATGAGATCACCGACATCGCCCATCCCGACAACCCGAACCTGCACCGCATTCGCGCGGTGACAGACTTGACCGAGGATGTCCTTGCCGGGATGCTCGGCGGCTATGTGGAAAGCTACGATAACCTCGACCAAGAGGGTCGCGCGTGGATTTCGGAGGATGCCATCGCCTGTGAAAATGCAGTTGTCTGCGGGGATGCAGTCCTTACAGATCACGCCGTTGCAAAGGGCTGCGCCTATGTCGGAAAGAACGCCGCCGTGACAGGGGATGCCACTGTGCAGGATGATGCCATCGTCTGCGGCGGGCTGCTCACGGGCGAAAGCTGTGTCTGCGGTTATGCCGTGATTCGGCAGGATGAGCAAACCTTGTGCGCACCGATCATTGACGGCAGCGCCCGCATCTATGGCGAAATTTCCGGTAATATAGTCTGCCGCGGAAATGCCGTTGTCCTGCCCGGTACCAAGCTCGACAACAGGACGCAGGACTGCTTTGTACTCGAAGATGACCGAGTTTCTGTGCAGACAGCCAGCCGCACACCGCCCCCGAAAGAACCCCGTACCCATGATTTTGAACGATAAAACGAAAGGAAGATGCCTTTGAAGAACACTCCCGAAACGCTCAACATTCTCGACCCTGGTTTCCAGATGCCCGAACACTGCGGCGGTGACTGCTGGTCAATCCTGCACGGGGATTCCCTGCAAATTATCCGCCAGTTTGAACCGAACAGCTTCGATGCCATCATCACCGACCCACCCTATGCCAGCGGCGGCAGCAGCCAGACCACCAAGAACCGCAGCACCAGTGAAAAGTACAGCAGCATGAGCAAGGAAAAGGCGCTGCCCGACTTTGACTCTGACCAGATGGATCAGCTGAGTTGGATGTTCTGGACGGCGGCATGGCTGCAGGATGCCCGCCGCATTGCCAAGCCCGGTGCGCCCGTCTGCCTGTTCATCGATTGGCGGCAGTTGCCCGCCATGACGCTGGCTTTGCAGTGGGCAGGCTGGACATGGCGCGGTGTAGCCGTGTGGGATAAAGTCGCCAGTCGTCCACAGAAAGGACGCTTTCGCCAGCAGTCCGAGTACATTGTGTGGGGGTCCAACGGCAAAATGCCGCTTGAGAGAAATGTTGGGTGTCTGCCGGGTGTGTTCCGATACCCGAACCCGCAGAACCGCATCCATGTCACCGAAAAGCCCTTGCAGCTTATGCGGGATGTGGTGCAGATCTGCGAGCCGGGTGGGCGCATCCTTGACCCCTTTGCCGGGGCAGGTACCACCGTGCTGGCCGCTGTGCAGGAAGGCTATGAGGCTGTCGGCATCGAAATGTCGGACACCTACTTCCGCCGCAGCACTGAACGGCTGAAAACTGCCCTTGAATCCGAAGTGAATCAGAACTGATTCACTTTTGACCGCCAACTTGAAAATAGTGAATCAAATCTGATTCACTCCCGAAATTCAGAAAGGAAACACGAAAATGAAACGACCTTGGGCTTTTATCTGCGCCAGTGAGGGCGCAACCTCCAAACATCTCCGCAATTATTGCCGCGAGGTGTACCTGCTGGGCTACCTGCCGGTATGCCCCAAATTGCAGGACAGCCAGTATTTGGTGCTGGAAGATGCCGTGGAACGAAGCGAATACACCGCCATTGTGCGGGATAAGCTGCTGCGCTGCCCGATGCTGGTGGTCTGCAGCCGCAATCAGGATGCGACCACCAACGCGCAGATCGGTTTGGCGCAGAAATACAACCGCATTGTCACAACCTTGGACGGTTTGAAGAAAGCCGTTTCGGAGGGCGACGACCTTGTGTCATGAATTGCGCTGGGGGGCATGTTTGGCAAGCATAGCGTTTGGATATCCAAACGCGCTTTTGGGGTGATCCCCAAACCCCCGCCATGCGCAGACGCGGTCATGTTATCCCGTTGCGGCTGAACGAGCGCGAGTACCGCCATCTTTGTGAACAGGTCAAACTAAGTGGATTTTCGCGCGAGGAATACCTGCGCTCCCTAATCTTGGGCAAAGAAATCCATCCGCGCCCCTGCACGCATCATACGGAACTTGTGCGGCAAATTTCCGGTTTGTGCAACAACGCAAACCAGCTTGCGCACCGCGCCAACAGCACGGGCGTGGCGGGGCAGCAAAGCGTGGACGAGATGACTCTGCTGGCACGGCAAATCTGGAATGAGATTAACGAGAAATGGTAGGTAGATATGAGTGGCTTACACCTCAATTATCCCCGTGCGCCGCCTTGACAGCACGGTGAACTATGTTATGAACAAAGAAAAAACCACGGCGGTATCGCTGGAAGATGTGATTGGCTATGCTGCCAACCGCAGTAAAACCGAGCAGTCCTGCTATGAAACCGCCTTTGCCTGCACACTGGAATCTGCGTTTGCGGATATGCGGCATACAAAAGAACGCTGGCACAAGACCGGCGGCGGGCAGGGATACCACCTTGTGCAGAGCTTTGCGGCAGACGAGATTACGCCGGAATTGGCGCACCGGATTGCACAAGAACTGGCAGACCGTGTGCTGGGCGGGCGGTATGAATATGTTATCGGCACGCATCTGAACACCGGGCATATCCATTCGCATATTGTCTGGAACTCGGTCAGCCGGATAGACGGCAAAAAGTATCACAGCAACGGCAAAAGCTATGTAACACAGATTCGCGCGGTGTCGGATGAACTTTGCCGAAAATATAAGCTGTCCGTCATCGACACCGAAAACTCTAATCATGTGGCAAAGCCCTACGCCGAATGGTTGGCGGAGAAAAACGGTCAGCCCACATGGCGCACCGCCATCCGACAGGATGTGGACGATGCTATCCGGCAGAGCCTTACATGGCGGCAGTTTGTTGCAGCACTGCAGGATAAAGGATACGAACTGCGATTCAACCGCAAATACCCGGTGTTGCGCCCACCCGGCAAGGAGCGCTTTGTTCGCTTCAAAACGCTGGGCAAGCGGTACACGCCAGAAGCCATCCAGACGCGCATCCTGTATCCACAAAGCTACCACCCTTATGTGGAAAATCCACCAACAATCAAACATGGCCGTCTGCACAGCGGGAAGAAGCCCCATCGCAAGCTGACCGGGCTGCGGGCGCTGTATTATCGTTACCTGTACGAGTTGGGCGCACTCCCTCGCAAGCCGCGCCGCCCCAGCTATGCCGTGCGGCAGGATGCTTACAAGTTGGATCAGCGAATCCGGCAGAT
>OITM01000309.1_pt1 | contig 15010 bp, 7 predicted proteins | sample 1586711 | NCBI WGS metagenome assembly OITM01 (sample SAMN02675049, study PRJEB24791) | human gut metagenome, SKBSTL061 | isolation source: stool | host: Homo sapiens | place: USA
ACAAGTATAGCTTAAAACAAATAGACCTAAAATGGATAAATTAGAATTCAAGAATAAAACTAATCAAAGCCATTTTGACTAATAATATTTGTCTTCATTTGATTTAATATAAAGTTATGTGGATTATGCTCTCGTTTACCTCACTTTTTGTAGAGAAACGGGAAAAGAGAAGGATACTAAAACAGATATTTATACACCTGTATACATATTGTTCTGTAAAACAAAGATTTAGAATATTATGTAAAAAACAAAAAGTGAGAACATGGATATAATGATACAACTTAATATTAATTGTTATTCATAGATTAGTATTGTATAAACTCATATATTAGAAAAACATGTAACCTTATAATATCATTTTGTATATTTAGGAATGTGTAACTCTGTACGATATAAAATCTTCCTATTAGCTTGAAAAGAATATTTCTATTAATAGTGAAAATTTTCGTAGCACTCTTTTTGCACATATTTTCTATTTATACAGGATGAACCTTATTAAAAAGCCAAGATTGTTTTAAAGCAAAGATAAGGGGCTCTTTTAAGAACAAATTTATGTTATTTAGGGGCTATCGATATCTTTTCAGTGAAGATAATAAATTTAGTTTCATTTTATGAACAGGGCAGCGGTGAGTGTTACAAAATGTTATACGTCTATTATTTCTTTCAGTAGAAGAAAGGTAGAAAACAATTATTTTCATACTCTTAGAATGGCTTAAATAAAGAAAAACAGATAAGACTTTAGTGTATTAAATACTGATTATCAATAAATTAAATAACTGATTAGTTCTGCAAAGACTTTGGTAGTTTCCTTTATCGGAATGGCTACACAAGAAGTGGCAGTCAAAGCAAACTTGAATATTGTATTAAAGTCTGATACAGAACAGCTTGAAGAGGTAATGGTGGTGGCTTATGGTACGGCGAAAAAATCTGCATTTACAGGTTCGGCTGCCACTATAAAAAATGAAAAAATAGCGACGAGACAAACTTCAAATGTGACAAATGCTTTGGCAGGTCAAGTAGCCGGAGTGCAAACTACGAGTAATAATGGTCAGCCGGGCAAAGATGCTGAGGTGCGTATTCGTGGTATTGGATCTATATCGGCTAGTAACAAACCTTTGTATGTGGTAGACGGAGTTCCGTATGATGGTGAAATTTCTGCTATCAGCACTTCTGATATAGAATCGATGACAGTGTTGAAAGATGCTGCTTCTAACGCTCTGTATGGTGCACGTGGTGCCAATGGTGTAATCTTGATTACTACCAAGCGTGGTAAGAGTGGGGAAGCCCGTGTCACTTTTGACGCTAAATGGGGTGTAAATAAACGTGGAGTACCTAATTATGAAACAATTACGGATCCGGCTACATTCTATGAATTAAACTATTCTTCTATTTATAATGCCGATTTGAAAGGATATGCGGCAGCCGGAGATTTGGCTAAAGCTAATGCGTACGCTAATCAAGCGATGCTTTCTTCTACATATTTGGGATATCAGGTGTATTCCATTCCTCAAGGACAGCAACTGATCGGTATGGATGGCAAATTGAATCCTAATGCGACATTAGGTTATTCTGATGGTACATATTATTATACTCCGGATAATTGGTCGGATGAAATTTTTGAAAATAACCTGCGTCAAGAGTATAATTTAAGTATCAGCGGTGCGACTGAAAAAATGAATTATTATATGTCGGCCGGCTATTTGGATGATAAGGGAATTGTTCCTAACTCTGGTTTCCAACGTTATTCTGCACGTTTGAAAGCTGACTATCAAGTGAAGCCTTGGTTGAAAATGGGAGGAAATGTATCATTTACTCATTATGATAGCCGTGAACAGGATACTGAGGGTGGTACCTCAAATGCAAATATCTTTTATGCGTCAAATATTATGGGAGCTATTTATCCTATGTATGTTCGTGATGCACAGGGCAATATTATGGTAGATAATCGAGGTTTCCTTCGTTATGATTATGGAAAGCAAGGACAAGATTCGAATGGTAGCCGTAATACTATTCCTAATGCAAATCCGTTGGCAAGTTATATGTTGGATAAAATGAAATATTCTGGTGATGTGGTTAGTGGAAAATGGTCTGCTGATATTGATATATGGAATGGAATCAAGGCAAAAGTGAATATAGGTGTTGATGTAAATAATGTGCGTGCTACAGAGATGGTTAACCCTTTCTACGGACAGTATTCTGAAACTAGCGGAGTCGGAGGTTTGATCAGTGTATCTAGTGAGCGTACATTTAGTGTAAATCAGCAGTATTTGTTGACATACAACAAAACATTTAATGATGTTCATAATGTGGATATTTTGGCCGGACATGAAAGTTATGACTATAAATATCAATATTTGTACGGACAACGTGAGAAATTGTATGATCCGAATGTTCCTGAATTAGGCAATGGTATTATGAACCAGAGCAATAATTCATATTCTCGTAATTATGCAACAGAAGGATGGCTGTTCCGTGCACAATATGACTATGATGGACGGTATTTTGTTTCAGCTTCTTTCCGTCGTGATGCTTCTTCTTGTTTTCACCCGGATAATCGTTGGGGTAACTTCTGGTCTGTAGGAGCTGGATGGTTATTAAGCAAAGAGAAATTCTTGGAAAACCAGTCTTGGATTGATATGTTGAAATTTAAAATCAGCTATGGTTTGCAAGGTAATGATAACTTGATGTTCCAAGGTGGTTTGTACCGTAACTACTATCCGTATCAAGACCAGTATACATTGGCAAACAGTAATGGTGATTTTTCAACTTCTTTATATTATAAAGGTAATAAGGATATTACTTGGGAAACTTCACATAGCTTTAATACTGGATTTGATTTTGCTTTTTGGGGTGGTAAGTTAGGTGGTTCTGTTGAGTACTTCTCACGTAAAACAACTGATATGCTTTATTTCAAACCGGTAGCAGCTTCAATGGGTTATTCCCGCTATCCCGAGAATGTGGGTTCAATGGTAAACCGTGGGGTTGAATTGGACTTGTATTCCAATATAATTGAAAACAAGAATTTTTCCTGGAATGTAAACTTTAATCTTACACATTTTAAGAATAAAGTCTTGGAATTATCTCCAGAACTGAATGGACAATTGATTGACGGTGCCCGGATTTATCGTGAAGATGAGTCTATGTACCAGCTTTATTTACCTAAATATGTAGGTGTGGATTCTGAAACAGGAGAGAGTTTGTGGGCGCTGGTGACTCCGGATGAGAATGGTAATACAGTTACGAAATCTTATTCTGTCGCTTCTGAAAACAGATTCGCATCAGGTGATATTCTACCTAAAGTTTATGGTGGTTTTGGAACAAGTGTTACAGCCTATGGCTTTGATCTCTCTGTTTCGTTTGCATACCAGCTTGGTGGACGTATTCTGGACTATACTTATCAAGGATTGATGGATGTGGCAGCCACAGGTAGTGCTTTGCATAAAGATATGTTAAAAGCATGGACTCCTGAAAATAAAAATACGGATGTTCCTCGTATGAATATTAATGACCAATATACGAACAGATTAACAGATCGTTTCTTGACTAGTTCGGACTATTTAAGCTTGCAGAATATTACATTGGGTTATACTTTGCCGAAGAGTCTGACACGTAAAATGCAGATTGACGGTGTCCGTGTATTCTTTGTTGCAGATAATGTGGCTTTGCTGACAGCTCGCAAAGGGTTGGACCCACGTCAAGGTTATGTGGCTGCTGACAATGTATATTCACCTATCCGCACAATTTCCGGAGGTATATCTTTAAATTTCTAATTTAGCAACCCATTTTTAAGAATATGAAATTGTCAAATAAATATATAGCATTTGCAAGTGTCGCTTTATTAATGGCATCTTGCGATTTGGATAAATTTCCTGAAGGAGATTACATATCTGAAGAACAGAAAGAAGATATAATCAATGGCAGACCTAATTTGATAACTGCTGAAGTGAATGCTATGGCAGCCAAATTAAATACTTTTGGTACGATTTCAGATGATGCCACTACTTATCATAATGACTATGGTATTCCTGCGGTATCTATGATATTGGAATCAGGAGGGCAGGACTTGGTTGCATTGGTTAATGGATATAACTGGTTTAATACATCTCAGAATTATAGTGACAGAGTATACGATAGTTCAAGCGATGAATTGATTTGGAAAACGTTCTATAATCACTTGAAAGCTGCAAACAATGTATTGAAATTGATAGCGGCAGATACGGAAGATTCTTCTTTGAAGGTTTATCGTGGCCAAGCTTTAGCTGCTCGTGCTTATGACTATCTGAACTTGGTTCAAATCTATCAGTTTACTTATGCAGGTCATGAAAATAGTCTGGCAGTACCTATTGTTACAGAAACAATGACTGATGAAGATATGCAGAATAATCCGCGTGCAACTGTACAGCAGGTGTATGACCAGATTATGAGTGACCTGAATACGGCTGCTGATTTATTGGCCGGGTATGATAATGGCTCAAACAAAGATCAGATTGATGAGACGGTAGTTTACGGATTGCGTGCTCGTGCTAATCTGTTAATGCAAAAATGGGCGGATGCAGCTAAAGATGCAGAACGTGCCATTGCTGGCGGTACACCTCAGACTTTAGCCCAGGTATCTACTCCTACCTTTAATTCAGCATCGGCAAGTTCATGGTTATGGGGAGTGATGATTACGCCTGATAATGATGTTGTCCAGACAGGTATTATCAACTGGCCTTCGCACTTGTGCTCTTTTACCGGGAACGGTTATACTTCAGGAGTGCCTGATGGATATAGAAAGGTGAATTCTGCATTATATGATTTAATACCCGAAACAGATATCCGTAAACAATGGTTCTTGTCTCCGGATAATAAATCTTCATTGATTGATAATGAGCAGATTGAGGGTACTTCCATCGTTGAATATTTTGGTTTGACTCCGTATGTAAATACAAAGTTCGGAGCTTATCAAAGTATATTTGGTAACACAACCAATGCATCAGACTGGCCTTTGATGCGTGTTGAAGAAATGTATCTGATAAAGGCTGAGGCAGAAGCCATGGGTGGTAATCTGAGTGGCGGAAAGAGTACATTGGAAAATTTTGTACGGACATATCGGGATCCTTCCTTTACAAGTAAAGCTAATTCGGCACAGGATTTTCAGGATGAGGTTTGGTTGCAGCGTCGTATGGAACTTTGGGGAGAAGGTTTCTCACTGTTCGATATCCTACGCTTGAAAAAGCCGGTGGTTCGTAAGAATACGAATTATGACCCGTCTGTACAATATAATTCAGCAGCAGAAGCGCAGATTCTGATCTATCGGATTCCGCAATGTGAAATGGAAACCAATTCCGGAATCAGTGACACTGATAACAATCCGGCTGCTCCACAACCACAACTATAGGGAATAACTGTAATAAAAAAGAGGATGACGTTCAACGTTCATCCTCTTTTTTTGTTATATTTGTCGCGAACTTATTTAGATTGATAGATAAATGAAAGAATTTGTAATTTCTGAAGCACAGGTTGAAACTGCCATTTTAGTTGGTTTGATTACTCAGACACAAGATGAGCGTAAGACCAAGGAGTATTTGGATGAGTTGGAGTTCTTGGCCGAAACGGCTGGGGCAACAGTGGTGAAAAGGTTTACTCAGAAACTGCCTGCTGCCAATTCCGTGACTTATGTCGGTAAAGGAAAGCTGGAAGAAATCAAGGAATATATTCATCAGGAAGAGGAAAATGAGCGTGAAGTCGGAATGGTGATTTTTGATGATGAACTTTCTGCTAAACAGATACGTAATATAGAAGCTGAACTGAAAGTGAAGATTTTGGACCGTACTTCGCTGATTCTGGATATTTTTGCCATGCGGGCTCAAACTGCAAATGCTAAAACACAAGTGGAATTGGCCCAATACAAGTATATGTTGCCTCGTCTGCAACGTTTATGGACTCACTTGGAACGTCAGGGAGGTGGATCTGGTGCCGGTGGAGGTAAAGGCTCTGTGGGATTACGTGGTCCGGGTGAAACTCAGTTGGAAATGGACCGTCGTATTATTTTGAATCGTATGTCATTGTTGAAAGAGCGGTTGGCTGAAATTGATAAACAGAAGTCCACTCAACGTAAAAACCGCGGACGTATGATACGTGTAGCTTTGGTAGGGTATACTAATGTGGGAAAATCTACTTTAATGAATTTGCTTTCAAAAAGCGAGGTCTTTGCTGAAAATAAACTTTTTGCAACATTGGACACCACAGTACGCAAAGTGATTATTGAGAATCTGCCATTTCTGCTTACAGATACCGTAGGATTTATCCGTAAATTACCAACGGATTTGGTTGATTCCTTTAAATCAACTTTGGACGAAGTACGTGAAGCGGATCTGCTGATTCATGTGGTGGATATTTCTCATCCGGATTTTGAGGAACAAATTTCTGTGGTTGATAAAACGATTGCTGATTTGGAGGCAGGTGGAAAGCCTACCATGATTGTTTTTAACAAGGTAGATGCTTATACCTATGTAGAGAAAGCAGAGGATGATTTGACTCCTAAAACCAGGGAAAATATTACATTGGAAGAACTGATGAAGACATGGATGGCGAAATTGAATGATAATTGTATCTTCATTTCTGCTAGAGAGAAAATAAATATGGATGAATTGAAGACTATTATATATAATAAGGTACGCGAGCTACACGTACAGAAGTATCCTTATAACGATTTTCTTTATCAAACCTATGATGAAGAATAAATACATATAGAAGATGAAAACTTATCGTTCACTTACACAAGAAGAAATACAACAATTAAAAGAGAGATCATGCACTGCGGTTGATTGGGATGAAATTGAAGTAGTAGAGAACTTTAAGACGGACTATATTTATCATACCCGTTTTTCCGGAAAGGTCAGATTGGGGGTCTTTGAAGATGAGTTTACGTTGGCAGGTGGCATGCGTAAACATTCCGGATTGTATCATGCGACCTTGCATAATGTAACGGTGGGCGATAATTGTTGTATTGAGAATATAAAAAACTATATAGCCAACTATATAATTGGGGATTATGCATTTATAGAGAATGTAGATATTATTCTGGTAGATGGCTGGAGCAAGTTTGGAAATGGCGTTGAAGTAGCTGTATTGAATGAAACGGGTGGACGTGAAGTGCCTATTCATGATCGTCTGTCAGCGCATCAGGCCTATATTTTGGCATTGTATCGTCATCGTCCTGAATTGATTTGTCGGATGAAAGCCATTATTGACCAGTATGCTGAAGAGAATGCTTCGGATACAGGTACTATTGGCCACCATGTTACCATTGTTGATGCGGGATATATAAAGAATGTACGAATAGGTGATTATTGTAAGATAGAAGGGGCGGGACGATTGAAAAACGGTAGCTTGAACAGTAATGAGCAAGCGCCTATTCATATCGGCTATGGAGTGGTATGCGATGATTTTATTATATCAAGCGGCTCCAATGTGGAAGATGGAACTATGTTGACCCGTTGCTTTATCAGCCAGGCATGTCATTTGGGACATAACTATTCTGCATCTGATTCTTTGTTTTTTAGTAATTGTCAAGAAGAGAACGGTGAGGCATGTGCCATTTTTGCCGGACCCTTTACGGTGACTCATCATAAGTCTACTTTGCTGATTGCCGGAATGTTCTCTTTTATGAATGCGGGTTCCGGCTCTAATCAAAGCAACCATATGTATAAGTTAGGTCCGATTCATCAGGGAGCTATGGAGCGTGGGGCGAAGACTACTTCCGATTCTTATATTTTATGGCCCGCACGTGTAGGTGCATTTTCTTTGGTTATGGGGCGTCATGTGAATCATGCCGATACTTCTAATCTGCCTTTTTCTTATCTGATAGAGCAGCAAAATACCACTTATTTGGTGCCGGGGGTAAATTTGCGGAGTGTAGGTACGATTCGAGATGCTCAAAAGTGGCCTAAACGTGACAAACGTAAAGATCCGAACCGTTTGGATCAAATTAATTATAACCTGTTGAGTCCTTATACTATTCAGAAAATGATGAAAGGGCGTAGTATTCTGAAAGAATTACGTAAAGTATCCGGAGAAACTTCAGAAACTTACTCTTACCAAAGTGCGAAAATTAAGAATTCTTCTTTAAATAATGGCATTCGTTTTTATGAAACGGCTATTCATAAATTTTTGGGTAATTCATTAATCAAGCGTTTGGAAGAAGTTCGTTTTAACAGTGATGAGGAAATCCGTGCCCGGTTGATTCCTGATACAGAGATAGGGACAGGAGAATGGGTGGATATTTCCGGATTGATCGCTCCTAAAAGTGAGATAGAGAAGTTGATGGCAGATATAGAATCTGGAATTCTGACTAATGTGGATCAGATTCATGACCGTTTTGTTGAGATGCATCGTAATTATTATACATACGAGTGGACATGGGCGTATGGGAAGATGCTTGAGTTTTATAATCTGCGTTCCGATGAAATAACGGCAAAGGATGTTATTGCTATCGTGAAGAAGTGGCAGGAGGCTGTTGTCGGATTGGATAAAATGGTCTATGCCGATGCGAAAAAGGAATTTTCTTTGTCTGCTATGACGGGGTTCGGTGCAGATGGATCACGTGAAGAAATGGAGCAGGATTTTGAACAAGTGCGTGGGGTATTTGAAAGTAATCCGTTTGTGACAGCGGTATTGCAGCATATTGAAGCGAAAACAGCGTTGGGTAACGAGTTGATAGAACGGATTGCTTCTATATGATATTTTTGATGAGAGTATCCAGACTAAGATGAACCTTCGGAAAAGTTACAGATGGTAGTTACATATAAAAAGAGCCGTATGAATGCTGGAGTAGTCATACGGCTCTTGCTATTGGATGACATTTGAGCTTGTTGGGATACTTCCTTTTTATTTTTTTACCACAGGTAGTATAACTCTGCTTGCAGCTCCTTGCTGATGATAAATTTTGATTTTTTGTTTCATCACAAAATCTTCTACCGTACAATGATAGGTATCAATAAATTTTTGTGGATTGCGGTCAATAATGGGGAACCAGGAACTTTGAATTTGAATCATCAGTCTGTGTCCCGGCAGGAATGTGTGTGCCACATCATACAGTGTGTAATTAACCGGAGTTATTTCTTCCGGTTTGAAAGGCAGGGGATTGTCGAATCCCTTACGGAAGCGTCCTCTGAATAATTCGCCACGAATCATCAGCTGGTACCCACTCATTGGGTAGTCACTCTTTAAATAACTGCGTGCAGTTTTGGAATATTCAAATTTTTCAGGATATACATCAATTACTTTCACCATAAAATCAGCGTCAGTACTACTGATGGCAGTCATTAATTCCACTTCTATAGGACCGGCCAATGTTAATGTATCACATAGCGGCTCCGTCATGAAAGTAATGACATCGGGACGTGAAGTAGCAAAGCGTTGGTCATCTACCATGAATTCTTTTGTCCGGTAAGTGGTAGGGTTTGCCGTATAGGGTACCGGACGTGACATATCTGAAATATATTCTGAATAAGACTCTTGTTCTGCCGGTGCTTGTGTGGATACTGATCCGTTCTTATGTATATAATAAGGTGTACCGGCAGTCTTTTGTACAGGCCATTCGTCGTATGTTTTCCATTCGTTTTCACCTGTATGGAATATATTTACTTTATGTTTGGGCTTTTCTCCCTTTCCTTCCAGGAAATATCGGAAAAAAGGATATTCTATATTGTCCATGTAATAAGCCGAAGTGCTTTTGCCGAAATACAGATTACCGAAACCTTGGAACCCGCGTACTGTCCAGGCTCCATGCCACCAAGGACCGAATGTCAGATATAAATCTGTGTCCGGTGATTGCTCTTTGATGGCTTTATAAAGATTCCAGGCTCCGTAACAGTCTTCGGAGTCATACAGTCCACCTACCACCAATATGGCGGGCTTCAAGTTATAACAGGAGGTACGTGCGTCGCGCTCTTTCCAGAAATCATCGAAATCAGGGTGGTTTTTGATATCATTCCACAATGTCTGTGTAGTATCACGTACCAAGTCGTCCACGTTCTTAAAGGTACCGAGTGTCAGAAAATCTGTGTAAACATCATTCTTTACAATTTGGTTCATCACTCCTTTCCCTATGTGGCGTCCTTCCAGTCTGGGAAGGAAATTAGTGGTTTGCAGCAGGGTGAAGGCTCCGTTGTGATGACGGTCATCTCCACGGAACCAGTCGGTGACGGGAGCTTGCGGAGAAACAGCTTTCAAAGCCGGATGATTGGAGGAAGCTGTCATAGTGGCATAGAAACCATCATAACTGATTCCCCATGTTCCTACATTTCCGTTATTATATGTGTTGTGAATCAACCATTCTATGGTATCGTATGTGTCCGTAGCTTCGTCTATATTCTTTTTATCTTTCTTACCCTTTTTGTTTTTGTTGAGAGGGCGTACTTGGATAAATATTCCTTCACTCTTATGCCGTCCACGTACATCTTGGAAGACGATAATATATCGGTGCTCTATATAGTTTTTCAGATTAGTTCTGAAATGACGGTCAAATCCTTCTCCGTATGGGGAACAAGAGTAAGGGCTGCGGTGCATCAGGATAGGATGCTGCCTGCTGTTGTCTTTCGGTTCGTAGACAGCGGTGTAAAGCTTGATTCCGTCACGCATGGGAATCATGACTTCCCGTTTCGTGTAGATTTCCTTCAGTTTGAGTTCGATACTGTCCGGTTGGTTTTTTGCTTGGGTTTGTGTCCATCCTCGAAGGATGAGAAAGCATAACAGTAATGAAGTAATAAATAAGAATTTGCCTAATCTTTTCATGTATAATGTGATGTTATTTTAATGAGTTGGCAAAGGTAAGGACATTCCTTGAAAGTTTTCACGCTAATTAAGGAAAAATTTCGATAATAGTTACTACCTTTGTCACACTAATAACTTTTAACTAAAATAAGTATCAATATGGCAACACCTCCGTTCCATTATCAGCACATGTTCCCGTTGGGACCTGATAAAACCGAGTATTATTTGCTGACTAAAGATTATGTGTCAGTAAGTGAGTTTGAAGGAAAACCTATCTTGAAGATTGAAAAAGAAGGTCTGACTGCTATGGCTAACGCTGCTTTCCGTGATGTTTCTTTCTTGCTTCGCCGTTCACACAATGAACAGGTTGCTAAGATTCTGAGTGATCCCGAAGCCAGTGATAACGATAAGTATGTAGCATTGACTTTCTTGCGTAATGCGGAAGTTTCAGCTAAAGGCAAATTACCTCTTTGTCAAGATACGGGTACTGCTATTATCCATGGTGAGAAAGGTCAGCAGGTATGGACCGGCTATTGTGATGAAGAAGCCCTTTCCTTGGGAGTTTATAAGACTTATACGGAAGAAAATCTTCGTTATTCTCAGAATGCTCCTTTGACTATGTACGATGAGGTGAACACCAAATGCAACCTGCCTGCACAAATTGATTTGGAAGCTACTGAGGGTATGGAATACAAGTTCCTTTGTGTGACTAAAGGGGGTGGTTCGGCGAACAAAACCTATTTATATCAGGAAACGAAAGCTGTATTGAATCCGGCTACATTGGTTCCTTTCCTCGTTGAGAAAATGAAGACTTTGGGTACGGCCGCTTGTCCCCCTTATCATATTGCATTTGTAATCGGTGGTACATCAGCAGAGAAGAACTTGCTGACTGTTAAGCTAGCTTCTACTCACTATTATGACGAGTTGCCTACTACCGGTAATGAATACGGGCGTGCTTTCCGCGATGTGGAACTGGAAAAACAAGTATTGGAAGAAGCTTATAAGATTGGTTTGGGTGCACAGTTCGGCGGTAAGTATATGGCTCACGATGTCCGCATCATCCGCTTGCCTCGTCACGGTGCTTCTTGTCCTATCGGTCTGGGCGTTTCCTGTTCTGCTGACCGTAATATAAAATGTAAGATCAATAAAGATGGTATCTGGATTGAAAAGATGGATGATAAACCGGGTGAGCTGATTCCGGCAGAACTCCGTGAAGCCGGTGAAGGCGATGTGGTTAAGATTGATTTGAACCAACCGATGGCGGATATCCTGAAAGAATTGACCAAGTATCCGGTAGCTACCCGTCTGTCATTGAACGGAACTATTATTGTAGGTCGCGATATTGCTCATGCTAAATTGAAAGAACGTTTGGATCGTGGCGAAGATTTGCCGCAGTATATCAAAGATCATCCTATCTATTACGCCGGTCCGGCAAAAACTCCGGAAGGTATGGCTTGTGGTTCTATGGGGCCCACTACGGCAGGACGTATGGATCCGTATGTGGATTTGTTCCAGTCACATGGTGGTAGCATGATAATGTTGGCAAAAGGTAATCGTAGCCAGCAGGTAACGGATGCTTGTAAGAAGTATGGCGGTTTCTATCTGGGCTCTATTGGTGGTCCGGCTGCTATCCTTGCTCAGAATAATATCAAGAGCATTGAGTGTGTGGAATATCCGGAATTGGGTATGGAAGCTATTTGGAAAATAGAAGTGGAAGATTTTCCGGCATTCATTTTAGTGGACGATAAAGGTAATGACTTCTTCAAGCAGTTGAAGCCGCGTTGCCTTGGAAATTGTAAATAATTAAATTATTCCGTAATAATACTAATACAGCCTTCCTCCCTTTAAAGGCGAGGGGGCTGTTCTGTTTTTTATTTAATTGGTGTTATCCGTTACCTTAATAATATGATGAAAAAACTACGATTGTTGTTTGTGCTGTTATGGATGACAAGCAACTTATTTTCTTCTCCTGTTACAGGATTATTAGAGCGCATCGACAAAGGAGCTTCCTCCAAATTTATTATTGAACGTCAGAAATCGGAAACTGATTTTTTTGAACTCGATCAGAAAGGTGATAAAGTAATTATCCGGGGTAATGATTATGTAAATATTGCTACCGGATTGAATTGGTATTTGAAATATTATGCAGGCATACATCTTTCTTGGAATGGAATGACTGCAAAACTGCCTGCTGTTTTGCCCCCTGTGACTAAAAAGGAACGGCATGAAACGGATCTGCCCTATCGTTATGATCTGAATTATTGTACTTTCTCTTACTCCATGGCTTTTTGGGACTGGGAGCGTTGGGAAAAGGAGATAGATTGGATGGCGCTTCATGGTATCAATCTTTCCCTGGCATTGACAGGGACTGAGTCGGTTTGGAGAAATGTACTTCTAAAACTGGGATATACTAAGGATGAAATTAATGAATTTGTAGCCGGACCGGGTTTTACAGCTTGGTGGTTGATGAATAATCTGGAAGGGTGGGGAGGACCTAATCCTGAAAGTTGGTATACCCGTCAGGAAAAACTTCAGAAGAAGATTGTAAAAAGAATGCGTGAATATGGCATCGAACCTGTGTTGCCGGGATATTGTGGCATGGTTCCTCATAATGCAAAGGAGAAATTAGGATTGAATGTTGCTGATCCCGGATTTTGGTGCAGCTATCATCGTCCTGCCTTTTTACAGCCGGAGGATGAACGCTTTGAAGAAATCTCTGCTTTGTATTATAAAGAACTGACAAAACTGTATGGAAAAACAGGTTTTTACGCTATTGATCCGTTTCATGAAGGGGGAAGTACTCAAGGAGTAAATTTGGATGCAGCCGGTAAAGCCATCATGAAAGCCATGAAAAAAACAAATCCGGATGCTGTGTGGGTGGCTCAGGCATGGCAGGACAATCCTCGTACTCCGATGATAGAGCATCTGGAAGCAGGAGACCTGTTAGTCTTGGACTTGCATAGCGAATGCCGTCCGCAATGGGGGGACCCGGCGTCAGAGTGGTGTCGTAAAGGAGGATACGGGCAGCATGAGTGGGTGTACTGCATGTTGTTGAATTTTGGTGGTAACATTGGGCTTCATGGTAAAATGGATGCGCTGATTGATGGCTTTTATGACGCGAAAGCAGATGTTCATGCCGGAAGGACATTGCGTGGAGTAGGGATGACTCCGGAAGGTATTGAGAACAATCCGGTTATGTATGAGCTGGTGATGGAATTGCCATGGCGTGAACATCGGTTTACTCGTGATGAGTGGTTGAAAGGATATGTATATGCTCGTTATGGGGTAGAGGATGAGGCTTTGCAACAAGCTTGGGATTTACTAGGTAACGGTATTTATAATAGTCCCAAGGAGAAGATACAACAGGGAACGCATGAGTCGGTATTCTGCGCTCGTCCGGGGTTGGATGTATATCAGGTATCCAGTTGGTCGGAGATGAAAGAATACTATAATCCGCAGGATGTGATAGAGGCTGCCCGACTGATGGTTTCTGTGGCTGATAAATATCAGGGTAATAATAATTTTGAGTTCGATTTGGTGGATGTGCTACGGCAGGCATTGGCAGAAAAGGGGCGTTTGATGCAAAAAGTGGTAACGGCTGCGTTCCGGGCAGGAGACAAGCAAGTATTTGAGTTGGCTTCACAGCATTTTCTGCATCTTATTCTATTGCAAGACCAGTTGCTGGGTACCCGGAAAGAATTCAAGGTTGGAACTTGGATTGAAGCGGCACGTTCAGCAGGACAGACCCAGGAAGAAAAAGCATTATACGAATGGAATGCACGTGTTCAGATTACTACATGGGGAAATCGTGTAGCGGCAGATCAAGGCGGACTTCGTGATTATGCTCATAAAGAATGGAATGGCATTTTGAAAGATTTCTATTTTATGAGATGGAAGGCTTATTTTGATTATTTAGCTTGTGTCCTGGATGGAAAGCAACCGGAGGAACTTGATTTTTATACCTTGGAAGAAGCATGGACTAAAGAAACAGGATTCTATTCCTCAATTCCTGAAGGAAATACTGTGGTAGTAGCTAAAAACATTTTTGAAGAAGTTTTTTAAATGTTCTTTCTACTATGGATAACTTAAGACTTTCATAGGTTATAAGGCTTGATTATGGGTTCAGAACTGATGGGTATGAAATTATGATAACTTTATTCACGGTAGGGGGTGATTGAATTTACCCCTTACAGTGAATGAAAGTTATGGAAGCAGATAGCGTGTAGAAAACGCTTACTTCTTCTTTTCGGAT
>OITM01000313.1_pt1 | contig 14917 bp, 17 predicted proteins | sample 1586711 | NCBI WGS metagenome assembly OITM01 (sample SAMN02675049, study PRJEB24791) | human gut metagenome, SKBSTL061 | isolation source: stool | host: Homo sapiens | place: USA
GATCTTAAATGCTGACACAACACAGATTCGTGTGAGCCAGGCATACCTGGATAAGATAAAGACAAAGGTAAACAAGAACGATGTGTTGTCTATATGGCGCAGCATTGACACGCCACCTTTCATTCGGAAGGTATCAAATGTATCGGCAAACGGAAAGGATGCTATTCTGACGACAACCCAAGGTACATTGGCAGACCTGATAGAGCATGGCGACTTCAAGCTGAGCACGGAATTGTATGTTAACTACGGCGAGAAAGGCTTGAAGAACCGTTATTCCAAAGACGGCGTTTATCATCCCAGCGTGGTTATCTTCAGCGGTACAGAAGACAATGGCAAAAAGTATGCAACAGCCGAAGAGCTGCTGGCCCAAGAAGCTACATGGCATATTTTCAACAAGGATGGAATAACCAATTATTCATACGAAGAAAAAGGCTTACGCATTGGACTGAAGGATGTACAGACCCACACAGCATTAGACCTTGAAATCGGCATCAACATTTCCTGGTTCAAATTACGTAACTTTGATTGCTACTTCACAGGTGAGTACAAACTGGATGGTCCTCTGTTCGTTGAATGGGATGTGAAGGATAAATCAAGCGGCGGTGAAGTCCCATTAGTCTATTATCCTCCTATTGTAGTTGTATTCCCGATAGCAGGTCCCATTCACATTTCGGTCATGGTTATACCCACTTTAACTATGGACTGTAATGCACATGCAAAAGGCACGATAGGCATAACTCTGCCCATGACTTTTGATTCTTCCTTTAAGCTGGGTCCTTCCTATGCAAGAGACAGAGGCTGGGTCTTTTATAAAGAATACAACCATTCGTTTAACTGCTATGTAGATCGAACCAACATCACTTACTCTGGTGAAGTGGCTGCAAGCCTGGGTGTATATTTCAAGACGGAAGTCAATATAGCCTATTGCGGAGGTCCTTTCGTTAAAGTAGGTCCTTCTGTTTCAACAGATCTGTCTGCAAGTGTAGTAACGGGTTCCGACTATCAGTTCAAGGTCAACACCAGCGGCAAGTTTAAGCTGGCCGGTAAGACAGGAGCCGAATTGCATATAGTGGGATATTCGTTAGGCAAGTGGGAAACGGAATATGTTTTAGCGGAGAAAGATGCCTGGAATAAAGAATTTATAGTAGATATGTGGCCTAAGTAGGGCTTTTAGCGGATAAACCTCAATCAGTCATTAGAACGAGAAAAGTAAAGCGACTGACTATTTTTATTCGTTCTAACGACCGAATTGGGTTAAAAGAGACAAAATGGGCGAGGAAGACCACTGAGCTTTCAGCCTATTTTGTGACTTTCACTTATAGTCTAAAACGATATAGCATTAATGAATTGTCTTCCTCGTCCATATTGGGTATGATATACGAATAATAATAGGGTGCCATATATCCCATTACTCTAAAATTCGTAGGAACGGATACATCTGCAATGAGCTTACCTTCTTTATAAATTTGCAGCCCATCTTTTTCTATATCCTTCTTTTTATACGATCTGAATAAAGATTGATTGCTGATTACGTGTGTTGAAAATAGTTTAGGATATCTTTTGTCCGCCTGACTACTCTAATGCTATCCACTTTCTATCCACCCTTATTTTTGTGACAGACTGTTGGCTGGATGCTCGTGGAAAATCGTTACTTTTGCAGCCGTTTTCAGGCAGGATAGGTTCATGTAATTGGGATAAAGTGGCATTAGCCGTAGGAATTCCTGCATCAGAAAGTGATTATTATCAACATAAACCTAATTTCCGCAACACTTTTGTATAAGAATAATTTAAAGCAGTGAGTAGTAATATATTACTCAGTGCTTTGTCATGTTCGAAGATTTACTTAACTTCGTGTTGCGTAAAAATCAAACCAATCTTCAGCAGACATGGCTAAAGTACAAATAAAATTCGATTCAATCACACCTTTTGGCGGAATATTTTCAATCATGGAGCAATTTGATGCTCTTTTATCGGACGTAATCGACTCCACATTAGGACTGCGTAGCAGAACCTATGGTTACCAATACAGTGAAATCATCCGTTCTCTCATGTGCGTATTCTTCTGTGGCGGCTCGTGCATTGAAGACATATCCACTCATCTCATGCCCCATCTTTCCCTGCATCCCAAACTTAAAACCTGCAGCGCAGACACGATTCTTCGCGCCATAAAAGAACTGACTACAGACAACATAACGTATTCATCTCCAGACTCAGGTAAATCATATGACTTCAATACAGCTGACACAATGAACGAATTGTTGGTCAAGTCTCTCATTGCTACCGGAGAATTATGTCAGGAGCAGGGTTACGATCTGGATTTTGACCACCAGTTCATTGAAACGGAGAAGTATGATGCCAAACGTACATACAAGAAGTTCACAGGATACAGCCCGGGAGTGGCCGTTATAGGTGACCATATTGTCGGCATTGAAAATCGGGATGGCAACACGAATGTCCGGTTCTGCCAGCAGTGTACATTGGAAAGAATCTTCACCAGGCTGGAATGGAACGGCATTCATATAAATAGAGCCCGTATGGATTGTGGGTCGTGCTCCGAAGAGATTGTAGATACCGTCAAGGCCCATTGCAAGTACTTCTATATCAGAGCCAACAGATGCTCCGCTTTTTACGATGACATGTTCGCCCTCAGGGGATGGAAGGCTGAGGAGATCAACGGAATCAGGTTCGAGCTGAATTCGATTGTCGTAGAAAAGTGGAAGGGGAAACCATACCGTCTTGTCATCCAAAGACAAAGAAGAACAGATGACATACGGGAGCTATGGGAAGGAGAATATACCTACCGGTGTATCCTTACCAATGATTTCGAATCCGACATAAGGGATGTCGTAGAGTTCTATAACCTGTGCGGTGGGAAGGAAAGAATCCTCGATGACATGAACAACGGGTTTGGATGGAAACATTTGCCAAAGTCATTCATGGCAGAAAATGCAGTATACCTGCTGATGACTGCATTGATAAGGAACTTCTACAAAACGATCATCCGAAAATTAAACGTTAAGGATTTTGGCCTATCCATATCGAGTCGTATTAAGACTTTCGTTTTCAAATCATTGCTGTCCGCTAAAGTTTAGTGTAGTACGATTCGCCTACCCGCAGTGTCACTTGATAGGCATTGCGGGTGTTTGTTTTGTCTGGTAAGCCCCTCTATCCAAAGAGCAGGAGTTCCTTGGGTGGCGATTCTGCCTCGGCTACCAGTTTTGACCAGTCTTTGTCGGGTTCTTCGAGGAAGGTGTAGAGGTTGACGTAATACATTAACATGATTCTGACCATTGTTGCCAATCCCGAGAAGCTCCAGCTGCGTTTGATGCGTTTCTTCAGCACCATCAGTAGAAGGTTGGCGATGAGGGTTATCCATATCTGGATTTTGATGGCATTGGCGCTTTCGCCGTAAAAGTACCGAAGGGGGAAGTTCTGCTTTATCTGCTTGAACAACAGCTCTATCTCCCAGCGTTTCCGGTAGATTGCCACAATATCCTCGGCGCTCATCTCCATGTCGTTTGTGAGGAGGGATATGAGCTTGGCCCCTCTTTTCTTTTGGTCGACGTAGGTGACTATGCGTGCATGGTGCTTTATATCGTCGCCATCTTTGACCTTCTTCGTGAATGTCACATGGCGTTCCCGAAGTGCCATCAACCCACTTTCTGTCATGTATATCGTATCAGCAGAAACCTCATAGACAAGATTCTTCTTCATCTTGGTGACATATATGACACCTGCCCGGCTCAGCTCCTCGAACTTGGCGTAATCGATGTAGGCCCTGTCCAGGGCAACGATGTCTCCGCTTGTGTAATTTGACGGCTTGAGCATGAAACTGTCATTAGTGGCGGCAGATGTGAACCTGATATCTGAAGAAACTCCCTCGTTTGCATGGATATTGGTGTGGACCTTTATGCCGCCTTTCTTCTTCCCCGTCTTCGGATGGCGTCCGACTCCCGTGAAGATAAGGTTGGAGAACAGGCTGATTGTCGTCGAATCGATAATCTGCAGCCGGTTTATCCAACTGGAAGATGGATTGTTTCGGCTGTCCGATGAAAGTTCGTTGCGGTATGTCTTGTACAGGTCGCGATAGATTGCCTCAAAGATTCCCTCTGACCTGCGTGCATTTGCGTCAGACAGAGTACTGCGCCGGGGCATCATGCTTATCCCAAGATGGGCAAGCTTTCTCGCTTCAGGGAACATCGAGTCCGTGATTTCCCGCAGCGAATCGAACCGTTTGATCACGGCATACAACATTATCAGCAGATGCTGCCAAGCGTCAAAGTGTTTGACATACCGTTCGCCGCCCTTTTCTTGACTGATTTGGAGAATTTTTGACTTGTCCAGCAAATTTATCAGCTGACCATATGCCGGCTGTCCGTTGAAATGACTACCTTTGTTCATCGTTATTGATTTATTTTTTAGCAGAAACAAAGGTAACGAAAAAGGCTGGACCTCCGAGAGGGGATTCAGCCTTGTATTTTTGATTCGGTCAAACTTTTACCGGACACCAATATTTTCAAATACATCTCGATTGCCGCAAAGTGGATTAGGACTTCAAGGACGTACGTGCTAAACATCTATACCGAGAATCCAGCGTATAAAATAGCCTTTCAACAGGATTTTGGCTAATCCTTATTCTAATGGTGGGTAATGCGTATTGCCTCAAGTCGCTTCATGGGGTAAGGGGAAGTTATGCAAAAGAGTGGACCTTTGGCACCTTCGTTTCACTAAAACACAATGTAAAGATAATAAACTCACTAAAAAATGCATGGCAATCTCTGATTTCATTCGCTTGCGGAAATTAGGGTAAATATGCAACCGGCCCGTCATTGAAGGTATCTGAAAAGGATACCTTCTTTTTGTTATACTGTCTGTTATCCATTTTCTCTGGAAAACATCTTTAGTCTTCATAATCATCCTGTACTGGCGAAATAATTCATCATGGACACTACATATCCAAGTAACGGTATCAGTACACCGATTACATATACCATAGCGTACCCCAAAAGGACGAGAGGTAATATTTTACGGTAAAGACCGGCGATAACAAGAAATATAAACAAAAAACAAGAACCATAAACTCCTATTTGAAAACCGGGCATCAATTCATAAACGGGTACGGGCTCGGGGTTAAGCATGGCTCCGGCCACAATGGAATAAAGACTTGCCAACAATATAAATAATGTATACAGGCAGCTCTTAAAAATCCCGGGATCGTTTCTTTTACAATAGAGAATTGTTTGGATATCACTCCTAAGAAACTCAATACCCAGCAAGAGAGCTACCATGACACCCGTATCAAAAGCAGAGAATATATTCATTTCAATCAATCACCTTTGACGCGAAGACATGTATTTATTCCGGAATGCCACGCCTTCGCTTGTTTTACGATATGATATTGATATCCGATAGTTTGGAAAATATTTGAAAAACCTTCGTTGTATGCTTTTAAATTTGCTCATTACACTTATTACATGTTGTATCCGACAAATTGAAAATCCCAGCCATTCTTTCAATTTCTTACCTGCAAATATAGCCCTTTGCCGGGTTGATTGCGCAAGGCGGCCCCTTTCAGGGGCTGGTTGGCTAAAAGAAAATCATCCTCGCTTCGCTGCGGTATTTTCTTTTGCCAAGCCTTGCGCAATCCCCGGCAAAGGACAGTCCGGCAAGTAAGAAACCGAAAAACCGGCTCCACGGAGCCGATCATGTCAAACAAACTAAAAAAATGAAGGTATGAACAGAGAGACAACAAGCAAAGTCCACAAAGGACAGCAGGGTGCCAATCCGAAAATGAGAATGTTGGTTTATCGGGAAAGGAGCTATCCCGCACGGAAGGTGCAAGGCAGGGACGGAAGCTATACGGTTGCCGCAGACAGCCTGGTGCCGGAACTGCTGGACGGCATCAGAAGCCTTGACCCGGCAGCTTTCAAGCTGGACGAGGAAATCGCCTGCTATTGCTCGGACGAGGAAATCCAAAAACTGGCGGACGAAGAACTGGTAGAAATAATTTATGAATGGCAACGGTTATGACTGAAACAACAACAGCAAAGGTCCGGGAAGAACAAGTAACGGGCCTTACCGCAGAGAATGCGCACCGGGTCACGATGATCCGGGAAAAGGGTACGGACCATCCTCCCGTACCGTTCCATTTCAGAAAGGAGCATCATGGAACGGGCAACTATGTACACCTGTACGGAAATCCGGAAGATCGGAATGAATTGCATTCCAGGGACTTCAAAGACTGGGAAGCCGTAGCGTTCAAACATCCTGGCTATCTGGAGGATATGTGGAAACAGGCTTGCGACGCATACGCCTGGAGTTCCTTCGACCCGGAGATTCGTGGCGAGACGGACATCATGATTTACGGGGAGGAGCTGCACAACGACCTGCAACTCATGCAGGAAGAGGAACGGGATACATACATCGCCGCCTACCGGAAAAAGCTATCCGCCCAGCTCTCGGCCCTCTCACGCTGCGCCAACCCGATGGTGACGGGACGGGGCGGATTCGATTACCACAGGCAGGAGAATACGAACAGAAGCTATCAGAACCGCTACGAGGAGTTCCGCAATTGGCGGCAAAAGGTTCTTGAAGCCGTCAGACGAAAAAAGGAAGCCGCACGACCGGAGGAAGAAAAACTGGAAAAGGCATGGCAGACGCTCAAACGCGACATCAAGAGCAGCGCCGACACCATCCACGGGATTGACACCGGACAATGCCGGGGTTATAACCGTGCCCTGTTCGTCAGCAGCATCCTGAACAAGGTATCCACCTTCGCCAATCACGGGGAAGTGGAAATCGTCCGCAGGGCCGTGGACTTCATTTCCGAATATAACGCAAGGCTAAGGAAACCCGTCATCACCCCGAGAAACAAATTCTTCCAATTGCCGGAACTTGCGGAACGGATGCGCGAAAGGCTGAAAGCGGTGCAAAGCCGGGAAAACAAGGAAGTGCCGTTCGAGGGCGGGACACTTGTATGGAACTATGGGGAAGACCGCCTTCAGATCCTGTTTGACAGGATTCCCGAAGACAACAGACGAAAGGAACTGAAATCCTCCGGATTCCGCTGGTCACCCAGAAACAAGGCATGGCAACGGCAGCTCACCTCCAATGCCCTCAGTGCCGCCAAGAGAGTGTTGAACCTTCAAAACATCTGAACCATGAATAACGACAAACTGAAATTCGTAGTCGATTCACGCAGTTTTGACGGCAGCTGCGTGACCACCATGTCTGACGGAATACACGGCGACTACCATCATGAGACACTGGAGGAACTGAGGGACAGGGAAAAGAACCCGTACCTCACAGCCGTGTCCGGAAATACCGTCCGCAAGATGATACGCATCCACCTGCAATCCCTCTGCGCCCCGTTCAGTGAGATTACGGAAGAAAGATATTTCGACTACATGGATGTCTTGCCCCCCATCCGCCATACCCGGAATTTCTTTTTCCTGGGAGAGCCTTATCATGCGGACATCTACCGGTTCTGCTTCCGGGCGGGCGGACGCTACTTCACGGGACTCCGCTCCGTTACCACGCCAAGAAAGGAGCTGGAACGGCAGATGGACAACCATTACCGGAACATTACCTTCAAAGGAGACATCCTGAAAGAAAAGCCGATGGTCATCTCCGGCCACGCACGGCATGCTTCTATAATTATAGTTCCTTATCTGTTTCTTGACATAAATGGCGAGAAGAAGTTCATCTGCAACCTGATGAGAGGAACGGACGAATCGTCAGGCAGGGATGTAAGGCTGGAAACCGCCAAAATCCTGCGAAGCCTGCGCCGTCATCATTTCCTCTACTTCTCCGGCTATGAGGGAAACGACGATATGGACAAGTTCCTAGGCGAAGTGATGAAGAAAAAGCACACCCTGCTGGCAAACGGCAACTTCCTCCAATATCCCGTGAACCGGGAGTCCGTGTCTTTTACCGGAACGGTCAGGGAAACAGGCGAGCCGTTCTTCTTCCGGATTTACGACAGGGAGCTGTTCCTGCACCTGTTGTACGTCCTGAGAGGCATCAAAAGGGAAAAAGCTAAAATATAACGTGACACATAACGACGGTATGGTGACTGTCTTTCCGACCCGTCACCATACTAAAAAAACAATGAAATCATGAGAACTGTGACCGAAGAATCGTTGCGACGCAGGCTGGCCCGTCTGGAGTCGGCCCTGGAAAGCGAAAAGGCACGCCTGAGAAAAGTATGCGGCGGCATCCCCTGGGGAGCCGGGATGAGGCGTACCAAATGTACCCCCTCATTCCGAAGGGAGGACGAACTGATCGGGAAAATCAAGGCGGTGAGACAGCAACTCTCCCAAATGTCCGCAGGCGGTGACAATCACACGTTTAAAGAAACAGGCAGGTGAATGCCGGCCAATTAACTTGCAAGTCAATAATTTTAAAACCAGTTACGAATATGAACACCCGATTGGCTATAATCCGTTCAGAGGGAAAAGAACATCTCTGTTACCGGGAAGAGGAATGTTTTGTCGATGTATCCTATCCGATGGTGACATTTACCAAAGGGGAGGATGATTTTGAAATTGCCAAATGCGACCATCCGTCCATGGAAGAGACTTTCCTGTATCAGGAAAGCCGTCTCTCAATCGTGATTGAAATGTACCATAACGGCTGGCCGGCATTGTCTCTGAAAGATCCCGTGACCCATGAGATATACACGGTCCTGACGGTCAACTTAGAAGATAAGGCGGCATTCTCACTGCCTGACAGGGCATTCGTGGACATCAACAACAATCCTGATGCCATGGAGTTCCTTCTGTCCAACAAATTAGCTGAGGATACAGGTTATAGACGTCAGAGCGGCCGGGTAAGCTACCCGATGGTCACACTTAACCTTCCGACGTTTTACAGGCTTGACCCACATGCCTTTAGCGCAATATTGAATATCCGGTAATCCTTCCGGGCAATGAATCTGGTATCAACAATCAAATGGAAAGAATCATGAAAAGATATGACATAAGAGTAAGGTATTCCTTCGAGGGCACTTACACGGTAGCGGCAGAAGACCGCGATGAAGCAAAAAGAATGGTAAATGACGATTGCGGTCTTGTTTTGGGCGGCGATATCCACACGACACGCGATGACGATGAAGTGTTGGACTGGGATTTCTGTATCCATCCCGACACGCGGATTCTCTCCTTGCAGGAAAGAGGCGGAAAAGGAAGTTTACCGTCAGAAGCCGTTGATTTCAGCGGCAGGATCAAGGAACTGCGGGGGGACATCATCGACGCGATACGGCAGTTGCTCCATGCTCACTGCGTGAAAGAAATTCGTCTTCCGGAAGAGGATTATGATCCGGTCTGGGTGATATGGTTTGGCAAGAACGGAGAACCATATGAATGCAGGGTGACAGGACTCCGGGTAACGGCGGACAGCCTGACCGTCCTTGCCGAAGAGAAAGAAAGCGGTGACGAGGTGCAGTGTCACAGCCCGTTTGAACTCGGCGCGAAGAACATAGACTGGCTTCATGAGATGTATGAGGCTGTGTGGCATCAACTGAGAGAAACAAACAATGTAGAATCACAAATAGAAGAACCATGAAATATCAAGCGGAAAATACCGTCTCCAGTTTCTTCTACTACATGTGGAACGCCTGGAGCGAGGAGGAATGCAAAACCGTGTATGGCGGCATGTACCCGCATTTCTGGGAAAAATGGTGCGTGGCGACAGACAAGGGCACATTCGGCGCGGCGGAACGGTTCTATCTGGAACTTTCGGAAGACAACCGCAGGCTTTTGGTGGAACGGGCCGTCTCGATATACGACGGACGAGGCCTCAGAAACAGGAACAGAAACATAAAAAATCAAACAGCATGCAGGGAAACATTATCAGTCTGATCTGCAACTCATGCGGTTGCGGTCAAACGGAAGCACAGGAATACCTGGACTCCGAAATCCGGTACCTGCGCGAATTGCAGGAGGCGGACGACCTGAGAGAAGATGACATGGAAACGGCCTGTCTCAACCTCGGTCTTGACCTTGACTACCGGGAATATTTTATCAACCGCCTCGCAGGGGCATAAAAAACTTATGGCTATGACTTATTTTCAGAACATACACTCTCTGGCGGACTTGAAGAAAGAATACCGCCGGCTGGCATTGGAGCACCACCCGGACAAGGGTGGTGACACCGCAATCATGCAACAGGTGAACACCGAGTTTGGAAGGCTTTTTGAGGCTTGGAAAGAAAAACCGGATATTCCCTCGACCTCAACCGGATATGAATATGACTATCCGGGAGCCACGGCAAAGGAATACACCGAGTACGTGTATAACGAATACCGCTGGAAAGGCCGCAATTACAAGGGACAGCACGCGCCGGAAATCGTGGAACTGGTACGGGCATGGCTCAAGGAGACCTATCCGGGATACAAGTTCTCTGTCAGACGGGAGAATTGCCACTCCATCCATATCCGGTTGATGAAAGCGGATTTCGAGGCGTTCACCAAAGAGTCTGGAAAAGTTCAAGGCGATGTCAACCACCATCATATCCATTCAGACAAATCCTTGACGGACAGGGCAAAGGATGTAATGGTGAATATCTGCGATTTCATCATGTCGTACAATTTCGATGACAGCGACCCCATGACGGACTATTTCCATACCAACTTTTACCTGACGCTCGGAATCGGAAGTTACAAACAGCCGTACAAGGTGGAACCGCCCAAACTCGGCAGCAAAGACAAGCCGGAGATATTCAAGCATCCGGAAGGTCCGGCACACGAGGCAATGCGCCGGGCATTGGGCAAAGCGCGTTTCGGCTTCATCGAAAGCCGGAAGTATGCCGGGGAAATAATTCTGGGGGAAGACTGTTTCGGCTCACGGGGCGAACTCTATTTTTGGCCGAAGGAATATTCAAGCGCAAAAATGGCCCAAAAACGCATCGACAAACTGGAGGAAGCCGGAATAAGGTGCGAACTCACCGGCTATAACGGAGGATACATCCGCCTGCTCGGATACACCCCTGAGATGAGAAATTCCCTGGAACGGGAACGTCAGGAGTATGCCGCCGCGTATCAGGCATGGTACTCAAAACAGAATTTGAAAACAATCTGATTCAGGAATTATGGATACAAACAATTTGGACAAGTGGTGGTACGGACTTCCGGAAAACACCAGACAGGCTATAGGAGACGATGGGATATGGGAAAAACTGGATATGCCATCCCGTTCGGCGCTACACCGGTATTCCCTGCTTAGAATTTACGGAACGGCAAAGGACAGGGATGAGGAACGCACGCTGCTCAATGAAATCGCGTGCGGACTGGGCGACCTTGCCCTTGTCCGTAAAAACGGCATCGCGTTGGAGGAAATGTGCAACGGGAACGGGGAATTTTACGATGAATACCAGGAACAGTTCAACATATTATATGACAATTACGGACACATAATAGAAAATATAAGCTGGCCGGACTGGATCGGACATACAATTCCGACAAACAGGGAACTGGTCCGGTTATTGGAACATCACGGTTACAAGCGTATGGAAATCGATACCGACAGAAGAATCCCGAAAACTTTCTATGTTTTCCGTCGTGGGTTGCACATCAACGCAAGCGAGGACTTGTCTTACCACATCGTACCGCAACAGGACAGTTTCGGACTGGGGCGTTTTGCGGTATGCGCTACCAAAGACGGTGAAAGCTCCCAGCTGGGAACTGACTGTGCCCGGCTCTTTTTGAGGCGCTTCCTTGCCTTCCTGAAGGGTGAAAGAAGCGGGAAAGAGATTATAGATGAAATATGCAACAACCGACAAACTGAACGATAGTATGAAAGCAAAAGTATTCAAGTACAGGTCTGACGGGAATACCGTCGTGGCTCCTTATATGGAACTGGAGCCGTATGCGGAGAATGTATATCTCTCCCTGTCGAGAAAGAACGAAGACGGGAATGAAGACGATGACTGTTTCCATGTGGTCTGCCGGATTGAAAACGTTTATTTTTCCAGCGGGCAGTATTCACGCCGGTTTCTCAAGGGAGAAGGTTGCAGAGAGGAAGCCGCCACCTATTGCAGGAACTGGATCGCGGATACGCTTCAGGATGCGGAAAGAGGAACCTTCGTCAGGTTGATCTCCGTCCGCGTGTTCGAGGCTCTCGGACTTGACGCCACCCCCTTGGTGCAAGCCCGTGAGGCGTACAAAAGGAAGCAGGAACAGAAACGCAGGGAGTGGGAGGAGAAAGAGGCGGAAGAGCGCAGAGCGCGGGAAGAGCAACATCAGCGGCTGCTCGATGAACAGAAACAGAAATTCCTGGACGGGGAACGGATCACGGGAGGAATGTTCCTTGAAATCACCGGAAGGGACGGTTTTGACATCCATATCAGAACCAAAGGGACATTCAACAGGCATGTAAGAGGCATTGACAGGAACGGAACCGTCAGTTACCGGAAAATCAAAGGTCTCCGGACTCCGGACTTTACCGGATGCCATAAGGCCGTGGGCGATTATCTTGCATTTATAACAACAAGAAAGGGCAAATAATAAAACCTGGCGGTAACGGCGTGCTCCATGCGGCTGTTACCGTTGCCGGCTTCCGGACTCACAACTTACGGTTCAGCGCCATCGCCAACGGAAACATAAACCGGTTATAGGCTTTAAGCTTTTGCAAATTCAGTACATATCCGGCATAGGGATTGGTCAGATCGGTATAGAAGAATACATCGGTAAATCCTGCGTGTTCCTCCACGACTTCACCCTCCAACGGAATCTCCTCCACATTGAACCGCTCCAGAGGCAGTTCTTCCAGACGGGTCTGTTCCGCATTTCCCAACACATTGAGGTTACGGTTAAACAGCACGAATCCTTTCTTCCTGTAATCCACACGCATACCGTACGGACGCTCCACAAGGAAAGCATCCGCCGCTTTCTTTATATAGTTTTCCATGATCCTGAAATTAGAAACTGCAAAAATACACCATTTGTCCGGCAATGGCGAACAAATCAGGAAGAGAATCGCCACAGACCATGCAAAGCACACTACCGTGTATTTTATTTCCCACCCTGCAAAGGTAGTCCCGTGTCCGGTGTACCCTGTCAAGGTCAGGCCCCTTGCGGGGTTGGCTGAAAGAAAATCATCCTCGCCTGACGGCTGCGGTATTTTCTTTCGCCAAACCTTGCGGGTACTGCCACGGGACAGTCAAGCAGGCGAGAAATAAAAATACCGGCTCCCGGAGCCGGACGTGTTTAACAGATAAAATACAATGAATCATGAAAATCCTGAATGAAGAACATTTCGAGAATGTAAAGCGTTATGCCGAATCCATCGGTGACATCTCACTCCAGAAATGCCTGGAACGGTTGAAGAGCTGGGAAGAAAATCCTGACTGTCCCAGCGAAATCTCACTCTACTATGACCATGCCCCGTACTCGTTCGGCTTCACCCAACGCTATCCCGACGGAAGGACAGGCATCGTGGGCGGTCTGCTCTATCACGGAATACCGGACCGTTCTTTCGCCGTGACACTACAGCCGTTCCATGGATGGCAGATACACACCTGATGAGAGGCAAACGACAATATTAACTTTATAAAATTCAATTCAATATGGAAACGACATTGGCAGTAATGGAAAGACAACAGCAGTTTGACTTCCAGAAAAACGGAATTGAAGTGATGAACTTCGAGACACTTCAACGCACCTATAAAGAGAATGACATCTACAACAATCCGGTGCAGGGCATCTACCATTACCAGGTCATCCGGCGCATGATGGACATCTGCGAGAAATACAATCTCGACTATGAGGTGGAAGAAATCTTCGCTGCCCAGAACAGGAACAAGACACAGCCGGGAGTGAGCATCCTCCCGCAGGTTGAACAGACACATGGCGAAAAAGCCGTGGAAGCCCATATCCTGCGCCGTATTTTCGCTACCATCCGGATCAAGGATTGGGAGACGGACGAACTGACCACGACATTGGTCATCGCCTACCACCAGGACGGCATACAGGCAGCCATAGGCCCCTGCGTGCTAATCTGTCATAACCAGTGTATCCTTTCATCCGAGCGAAGCGTCTGCAATTACGGCAAGAAGAAAGTCTCGACGGAAGAGGTGTTCGAAACCGTGGATGGTTGGCTGGCCAATTTCGAGGTGAACATGAACGAGGACATCGAACGCATACAACGGTTGAAACGCCGGATTATATCTATGGAGGAAATCTATATGTACATAGGTCTGCTGACCGCGTTGCGTGTCTCCCACGACAGTTCGGACAGGGACCTCTCATCCTCCGTGGAAACCTATCCACTGAACCAGGGACAGATTTCCATCTTCACGGAAGAGGTGCTTAAACTGGCCATGAGCAAAGGACAGATTACCGCTTGGGAATTATACAATATAGCCACAGAGATATACAAGCCCGGAAAGACAGACTTCCCGGCCCTTATTCCACAGAACGGAGCCATGGCGGAACTCCTGCTTTCCCGTCTGCCGGAAGAGCTGGAAGTACAGGATGCCGTTCAGGTAAACTGACATGCAAGCTTCTCAAACCAAAGAAATAAGGGAGAACCTGACAGTGATAACAACTGAAAGGTTCTCCCTTTTTCAATTACTCTTCAAAAAGCAGCATGAATTCCACCTTCCTTCTCCGTTCGATGCTCGGAACCACTTTCCCTTTATAGCACCTGAAAGAGACATATTCCTTGTAAATATTACGGTCGCCCGACTCCAGTTTCTTCAACAGCCGGCTCTTCGGTCTTTTCCCATATCCTTTTAATCTGTAGGGTCCCACATTATATGAAAGGACTGCTGCCAACAAAGAATCACGTCCCAGATAACTGAACATGCGGCACAACTTACGGAGGTCTGCTCTCAGAATGGAATCGCCCTGTGCTTTTGTAATACCGTTGGTAAACCTCTCCCCGGGAAGAACCTTGTGACCCCACCCGACATAAGGCCA
>OITM01000320.1_pt1 | contig 14710 bp, 9 predicted proteins | sample 1586711 | NCBI WGS metagenome assembly OITM01 (sample SAMN02675049, study PRJEB24791) | human gut metagenome, SKBSTL061 | isolation source: stool | host: Homo sapiens | place: USA
CAGCATCTATACTGAAAAAGAACTCCATTTCACCAACCATTTTGACCTTTAGGTCGAAAATTCATCGGGAGAGATTGAGATGAGCTCGCTCAGTTCATATTATTATAATGCGTCAGCCCTGTTCTTTTAGCGAAGAATTAACCTCCGTTCAGCGGTTAATTCGTATCTTAGCAACGCAGAGAGGGTTATCCTCAGCACCACTTGTCACGTGACCACCGAGCCACTAGCGTTGGTCGGGAGTAGGGGAGTGGTGGCACCGTTACCTCCAAGTAATTTACTATCTATGAGTTATCTCAAGTTTGACCGCACGACACTTTCTAACCTAGACCGCTCGCTACAGCTGGAGCATATACGCTCTAACCGTGGGGGTGCCTTCAACTGTACGACCCTCGTGGGGTGCAACACGCGCAAGTATCACGGTCTGCTCGTGGTGCCGCTGCCTCACCTGAGGCGGCACAATCATATCCTCCTCTCGTCGCTAGACGCTACGGTGATACAGCATGGGGCGGAGTTTAACCTCGGCGTGCATCTCTACGGCGATGGCACGGTCTATCCCAATGGGCACAAGTACATACGAGAGTACAACATAGACAAGATGCCCCGCACGATATACCGTGTGGGCGGGGTGGTTCTGCAGCGAGAGTCGATCTTCTGCCACTACAAAAATCAGGTGATTATCAAGTTCACGCTCCTCGACAGCCACAGCGAGACCACTCTGCGGTTGCGCCCGGTGGTCGCCTTTAGAGATGTGATCCTCCTATCGCATGAGAACGATACCGCCGACACGACCATCTACCCTGTCGGAACGACGGGTGTGCGCACCTGTCTCTATGAGGGTTACCCCGATCTATACATGCAGGTGGATGCACCCTCGCATTGGGTCGATGAGGGCTACTGGATCAAGAATCTGCACTACCCTAAGGAGCAGATACGAGGGTACGAAAGCTGCGAAGACCTCTATTCGCCTGGCTACTTCGAGATGGATCTGCGCAATGGCGAGTCGGTCTACTTCACTGCTCAGCTGGAGGAGGTAGATGTGAGCACACTGCCAGCGCTCTTTGACTCGGAGGTGGCGCACCGTAAGGCGCGGGTAGATCTGCGAAGCTGTCTGCGCAATGCTTGTAGCCAGTTTTATTATAAGCCAGTCTCCAATCGACATTACATCCTGGCGGGCTTCCCCTGGTATGGAGTTAGGGCGAGAGACGAGATGGTCGCTTTGCCCGGTTGCTCGATCTATAGCGATCATCCAGAGCGCTTTCACAATGTGATGAGCACCTTCATACGGAGCAGCATCAACTTCATCAAGCAGATAGCGCTCCCGCTAGATATGGAGGGGGTGCGCGACCCGGACGTGGGACTCTGGGCGATACGTGCTATACAGCTCTTCCTCGCTGAGTATCCAGACGACAGTCACCGCTCCTTCTACCTAGACTTCGTGGGGCGCATCATCGACTACTACCTGAGCGACCGCCACCCGATCCTGCGCATCGAGCCTAATGGACTGCTCTATGCCGAGGGGAGTGGCACGCCTCCAGTCACCTGGATGGACTCAACGATAGCGGGGCAAGCGGTCGTACCACGGCGGGGCTATTTGGTGGAGGTGAACGGCTTGTGGTACAATGCGCTCTGCTTCTACCGTGAGGCTCGTGGCGAAGAGAGCTTTCCCGAGGAGCTAGCAAGCGTGATCGAGCGCTTGGGACCTGCTTTCGAGCAGACCTTTGTCAATCCCTATGGCTACCTATATGACTACGTGACCAAGGAGGGCTATCGTGAGCGGGCCGTCCGTCCCGATATGCTGATAGCTATCTCGCTGCCGTTCTGCCCGCTGAGCCGTGCTAAGCAGCGACAAGTGCTAGGGATTGTAACCTCTGAGCTACTCACACCAAAGGGTATTCGCTCGCTGAGCCCCCGCAGTGAGGGCTATGTGGAGCAGTGCAGCGGACTTCAAGAGCAGCGAGAGCATGCTTACTACAATGGCTCCGCTTGGCCTTGGCTACTGGGTGCCTACACGGATGCCTATCTGAAGATCAATGGGCGTAGCGGTGTGACTCACCTGGCGCGCCTGCTCGGGGATATACAGGATGAGCTACAGCATCACGGTATCTCGACACTGAGCGAGCTGTACGATGGCAACCCGCCCTACGATAGTCACGGCGGTATCTCCTTTGCAATGAGCTGTGCAGAGGTCTTGCGCGCTTTGGTGACCCTCGAGCGATACAACAGCGAGGAGACCCCTCTGGCTAACTACCTATACGATACAACCAGCAACGAAGAGCGTCCTACAAGATGAGAGTATTAATGTACGGGTGGGAGTTTCCCCCACACATTTCGGGAGGGCTAGGCACGGCTAGCTACGGCTTGACCAATGGTATGGCCGAGCAGAGCGATATGGATATAACCTTTGTCGTGCCTAAGCTGTATGGCGATGAGGATACTTCGCACATTACGCTGGTTGGTGCCGACCGCACGCCGATCGTTTACCATGATCATAGTGCCGAGTACCTGCGTTCACGGCTACACAATGAGGCGGAGGTGGGCTTTTACCAGGCTGCGAGAGAGCACATCTACGATGACTTTCGCTATCGCAGCCCCAACGACTTGGGCTGTCTGGAGTTTAGCGGAGCTTACCCAGACAACCTGCTGGAGGAGATCAACAATTACTCGATCGTGGCGGGTGTCATAGCGCGAACGGTGCCGTGCGACATCATTCACTCGCACGACTGGCTCACCTACCCAGCGGGTATCCATACGAAGATGGTGACGGGGCGGCCGCTGGTGATTCACGTTCATGCGACCGACTTCGACCGCAGTCGGGGCAATGTCAATCCGCAGGTCTATGCGATCGAGCGGCAAGGAATGGACTACGCAGATGCTATCGTCTGTGTGAGCAACCTGACCCGACGAACTGTCATCGACAAGTATGGTCAAAGCCCCGACAAGGTCTTTACCGTCCACAACGCTGTCGAGCCACTTAGTCCTGAGCTATTAGCCCTGCCCAATAAGCAGCATACAGGCGACAAGGTGATTACCTTCCTGGGGCGTATTACGATGCAAAAAGGGCCTGAGTATTTCGTCGAGGCTGCTCACAAGGTGCTACAGCATACCGACGGAATTCGCTTTGTGATGGCGGGCAATGGCGATATGATGGACAAGATGATTGACCTCGTGGCTCGCAAGCGTATAGCCGACCGTTTTCACTTTACGGGCTTCCTGCGAGGACAGCAGGTCTATGAGATGCTCCGCTCGAGCGATGTCTACGTGATGCCCTCGGTGTCGGAGCCTTTTGGCATCTCTCCGCTAGAGGCTATGCAATGCGGCGTACCGAGCATTATCTCCAAGCAGAGTGGCTGTGTCGAGATCCTGCGCTACGCGATCAAGACTGACTACTGGGACGTGGACGCTATGGCCGACGCTATGCACGCCCTCGTCTCCTATCCGACGCTCCACGAGCATCTCAAGCAAAAGGGTCTCGAGGAGGTCAACAACATCGTCTGGAGCAAAGCAGGACTGCGCCTCAGAGCTATCTACGACAGACTTGTATAACCCTTTGATAAACGACTTCTCCACCTTCCTATGATACAGATTATACTTCACTTCTACCTACACCAACCGTTTAGGCTCAAGAACTACCCATTCTTCAATATCGGTAGCGACCACTACTATTACGATGACTTTGCCAATGAGGAGATACTGCGTCAAGTGGTAGACCGCTCCTATAGACCTTCCCTCGAACTGATCGAGCAATTGATCGAAGCGCATCCCGACTTTAGGGTTGCTCTCACACTCTCAGGCTCGGTGCTCACGCAGATGGAGCTGCACACGCCAGACATGATCCAGTTGCTCAAGCGACTGGTCAAGAGCGGACGCATCGAGATACTCGGCGAGCCGATCTCGCACGGACTCTGCGGGCTGTACGATGAGGAGGAGTATGCGAACCAACTGCGCATGTACCGCACCCGTATCAGTTCGCTCCTAGGTGTCTCTCCCGTGACGCTCACCAATCCTGAGCTGATCTATAGCGACCGCATCGCGCAGATAGCCCATAGCCAAGGGTACAAAGCGATCGTCACCGAGGGCGCTAAGCACCTTCTAGCGTGGAAGAGTCCCAATTACCTGTACAACGCAACGACCGATGGCGTAGCGCTCCTGATGCGCCACGCAGAGCTCTCCGATGCGATCGCCCACGACTTCGCACGGTACGACAGTCCGCTCTATCCCTACACGACGGAGCGGTTCTTTGCGACGCTGGAGGCTGAGCAGGGCGACTACGCTCTGGTCTCTCTGCCACTGGAGACGCTCGGATCGGTATGGAGCCGTGAGACCGGCATCTTTGAGTTCCTCCGCGCTCTTCCTGAGCAGGGCTCTAAGCGTGGCTTCACCTTTACCACGCCTCAAGAGATTGCTACGCACTGCACTCCGCAAGACACCATCCAGGCAACCTATCCGGTGAGCCGTATGGGCGAGGAGCGAGACACCTCGCTATGGACAGGCAATGAGCTGCAGCAGTGTGTCATACAGAAGCTCGAAGAGTGGGGCGAGCGTATCCGTCTCTCTCGAGACCAGCGACTACTGGAGGACTGGATCAACTTACAGGGCTCCGACCACCTCTTCTATATGACCACTAAGTTGGGCGGTCCAGGCGCTTTCTCACCATACGAGACGCCTTACGCTGCTTTTACCAACTATATGAACGTCCTGAGCGACTTCCTCCTCCGTGTCTCTGCCGAGTACCCCACCTCTATGGGCAATGAGGAGCTCAGCGCGCTCCTGCAGACGATCGAAAACCAAAACAAAAAGATAGCTCAGCTGGAGGACCAGCTGGCTAAGTAAACCGAACGAACCCTATTTCTTATATATGACTGCAACCACGCCTCAGGCGACAGCACTGCTAAGCGACCTCTTTATCGCTCCCCAGACTCCGTACGGGAGCTTCCCCTTTGATCAGTTCTTCGACCTTTCCTCCGCTACTGCCATAGAGCAGACGATGGATACTTTCCGCACGGCTATGCAGGAGGCGATCACGCTGCATCGTGCAGAGATTGACGCAATCACGGCACAGCGTGAGCCAGCCACCTTTGACAATACGATTCGTCGCTTTGAGGAGAGTGGAGAGGCATTGGAGGCGGTCACGGCAGCCTTTTACAATTTGCTCTCCGCCTACTCTTGTCCCGAGATGATGCAGCTCTCGGAGACCTTCTCTGACTGGCTCAGCAAGCTGTCGACAGATACGCTCCTCAATGAGGCGCTCTTCGCCCGCATTCGCTCCGTCTATGACCAGCGCGAGGCGCTGCACCTAGACGAGATCGACCTGCGCCTCCTGACCGAGAGCTACGAGGGCTTTGCGGACAATGGCGCTCTGCTCGTTGGTGCCGAGCGGGAGCGTTTTAGAGAGATCAATGAGCAGCTCAGTCAGTTGACCACACGCTTTGCGCAAAACAAACTTTGCGACGAAGAGTCCTGGACGCTCTTTGTGTCTGCTGACGAAAGCGACCGACTACGTGGCTTGCCCCAGCAGATCCTAGACGATGCTCAGGAGAAGGCACGCACCGCCTCCGAGCCATATGGCGAGGGCTACCTCTTTGACCTGTCGGCACCGCATGTGGGTGCCATCATGAAGCATTGTGCCGACAGAGAGCTACGCTACAAAATGTACTTAGGACGGGGCAGCGTGGGCAATCGTGACAATGCACAGAACAACCGGCAGATCGTTCGTCAGATAGCTACGCTTCGTGGCGAGCTGGCACGACTACTCGGACATCCCAACTATGCGACCTACCGCCTCAAGCATCGTATGTGCAACACGCCCGAGCAAGTGGAGCAGCTCCTCGACGACCTCACGAAGTATTACCGACAGACGGCACTCGATGAGCTGGACGAGCTAGACCGTGAGGCGGGCTTCGAACTAGAGTCGTGGGACCTCTCTTATTATATGGAGCGGCACAGCGAGCAGACTTTTGGTGTCAAGGAGGAGGAGCTACGTCCCTACTTCCCGCTCTCGCAGGTCATCTCGGGTGTTTTCGCCATTGCCACACGGCTCTACGGCATCACCTTCGCACCTGCCGAAGAGGTCGCCGTCTACCATCCCGACGTGCGCCCTTACCAAGTGCTAGACCGTGACGGAGCGCATCTCGGACTGCTCTACCTAGACTTCTTCCCCCGCAAGGGCAAGCGCAGCGGTGCCTGGATGAACAACTTACGGGAGTGGACGCCCACGCAGCGCCCGCATATTCTCCTTGTGATGAACTTCACCCCACCGACAGCTGATCAAGAGGCTATGCTTACCCTCTCGGAGGTGCACACGCTCCTCCACGAGTTCGGTCACTCGCTCCACGGCTTGCTCACGCAGACCCGCTACAGCTCCATGTCTGGGACCAATGTGGAGCGTGACTTTGTGGAGCTCCCGAGCCAGTTTATGGAAAACTATCTTCTCCAGCCCGAAGTGGTCACCGAGCTACTCTCTAAGCACTACCAGACAGGCGAACCGCTCCCTGCTAAGCTCCTCAACAAAGCGATTCAAGCGACCCAGTACCCCGTCGGTTACAGCACCATCAGACAGGTGATCTTTGGCAAGCTTGATATGGCTTACCACACTTTAGCCGAAGGCGAAAGCCTGCCCGATGACCTCTACACCTACGAGCGTGAGACCCTGCGAGGCACTACCCTGCGAGATAGGGAGCGTGATCCGCAGCACCCAGAGCATATCGTTGCCACCGCTTTCAGCCATATCTTCGCTGGGGGCTATGCTGCTGGCTACTACGGATACAAGTGGAGCGAGATGCTCGCCACGGACGCTTTCGAGCGATTTAGCGAGGAGGGTATCTTCTCTCCGACGGTCGCTGCCGACTTCAGGCATCAGATTTTGGAGCGAGGTGACGAGCTAGACCCGATGGAGCTCTACGTGCGCTTCAAAGGACGCAAGCCTACGCTCGCAGCGATGCTCAAGCGTGATGGCATTACAACAGCTAACTAGCTAAAAGAGAGAAGCTATGCACCTTCGCTGGACCTGGTTCGCACTCATTTTAGGATTGCTCAGCACCTTGCCCGTCGTGGGGCAGTGGCAGGCGCACTTTGCCGATAGCGTGTCGCTCGCGCCCTCTGTATGGCAGGGGACGCTCGACAAGTTTCGCTGTAATCCCACTAGAGGGCTACAACTCAACGATAGCAAGGCTAGTGGCACGACCAACTACGCTTACATCAAGGCGGGGGTACCACTCAGCAAGCAGATGACGTGGCATGGTAAGGTGCAACTAGACTACACCCCGACACAGAGCAACAATGTGAAGCTCCTTCTCTACTGCTACGGAGCACCAGGTGGCGGCACATTCAACTATGTAGTGCTCAGCATGAAGGACAACCAATGCTTGCGTCTCTCTGAGTGTAACCTTTCGCTGGAAAGCAATGGGCGGGTGAAGATTCGCTCAACAAATGAGATCTTAGCCTACAATTACTTTGACGAGATGCGCCAAAGTGGCGGGGTCGTTGACTTTGTTATTCAGTATGATCCGACGGCTGAGAGGCGCTGGTCGATGTGGGTGAGACACCAGGACGGTGACCTCTATAAGCAGGTCGGAAGCGCTGGGAATACGCCCTCGACGCCTAGCAATTACAAGCGATTTTCCTTTCTCTTCGCTTGCGAGTACAGCAAGTCTCGTGCGCTGGGCAGTTCGCTGGAGTTCCTAGACGTTTACCCCTCATTGGTCGCTCCTGAGACACTGATAGGTGAGCGCAATGTGATACCTGCGAGTGACTTCTACAAAGAGTTCAAACAAAGAGATCCGAATACGGTCGAGGTACTTTGTTCGGAGCCTGCCGACCTCTCGACAGCGATCATCGCTGTGGCTCCCTCTTGGGGTAAGCTAGCCACCTCTACCGAGGGCAAAAGTATCTATATAAGGAGTGAGGTGGCGATCCCTGCGGGGGAGTATGCGCTCTCCTTCCGTGGTGTACGAACCGCCAGCGCTACTAAGGTCGAGAATGCGATCTACAGGATAGCCATCGAGTATGACCAGCCGCAGCCTCGTCCAGACAACTTGGCGCTTACCTTCAGCGAGTTTATGGCCAACCCACTCTCGGGTGCTTCTGAGTATATCGAGCTGCACAACCCGACAGGTCAAGCGCTCGATGCCAGTGGTTACTCGGTCGGTGTGTGGCGACAGGGCAAGGTGACCACCTGGTACCCGCTGAGCAGTCGTCCCTGCCAGATCCCTGCGGGAGGCTACCACGCCTTTACCACTTCGGTAGAGGGAATCACCGCTTTCTATGAAGCGCCTCGTGATAGTCTGACTCAGAGCGAGACGCTACCACAGCTTGCCAACAAAGGCTTCACCATCGAGCTACTACGTCATGCTGACTCGACGGTTGTGGAGACCTTTCGCTATGATCCTGCTCTCCTAGGTCAGCGACGCAATCAGCGTGGCGTAGCCCTCGAGCGATACTTCTCTCCCACGGGCGACAAGAGTCAAGAGCAGTGGGGCGCAGCGACCCAGCAGGCTCACTTCGCTACCCCTGGTCAGCGCAATAGCATACAGCCCGCCGGAGGCTCGCCCAGTGACACAACCCACAGCGAAGCTCTGCTACCGCTCTACATCACCGAGATCATGGCTCGTCCTACGGTCGATGGCTCCGAGTACATCGAGCTCTACAACCCCAACGACATCACGGTCAATACGGACCACCTCGGACTGGTCATCGCACGCTCTGGTCATCCCTCCAAGGTCTACCCGCTTCCGCCACATTCCACGGGTGGCATTCCACCAAGGGGCTACCTGGCGCTCACCCCTAGCACGCATCCGCTCGAGCGTCTTTACTACGCTAAGCCCGACAGCTTGCTCCTCTTCCCCGATATGCCTCAGCTCCCTGATAGTGAGTGCGCTATACGGCTCGTTCACTTGGCAAATGATAGCATCGTTGAGGAGGTTTACTACGACATCAAGACCTTCCCCAAGGCTCTGCAAAAGGTCAAAGGTGTAGCTCAGGAACGCATTATTCCAGACAAGCAGTCGCAAGAGTTGAGCAACTGGACGGCTGCTGAGGCGTGGGCGAACTACGGTACACCGGGTCGACAAAACAGTGTCTACGGGCGCACCGCCACTTCTGACGAAAGTCTAGACCTACCGAAGCGACGCACGCTCCTGTCGCTACCGCAGCTCGCCCGACTGGTACTCCAAGAGATCTCAGACGGTGAGACTCGTTGCACGGCAACGCTATACGCAGTGGCGGGCTATCGGCTGGCGCAGTATGACCATGCAGGCACGGAGACCCTCTGCCGAGCCATTGTAGAGCGACAAAGCCTAGCAGAGTTCTTGCCCGTGATACCTACCACAAGAACGATCCTCCTCGTAGAGCTACACCATCCCGACCGCAAGCGTCCCTATCCACTCGTCAGCATCATCGTCAACTAAATACGTCCGTTGTAGTACAGCGATACGACTTCTGTAGGGACGCACGGTCTGTGCGTCCGTTGTGTCAAAGGTTACAGCATCGTGGTTTTAACGGGAACGGACGCCTTCCCGCTAGACACTAGCCTAGCGTCCCTACAAAGGACTACTCGTGAGAGGTGCGGCGCTTGTATTGTGCTGTATTCGTAGCAGATACGAGTTTCAAAACTGGTTCCCCTCTTGGAACTTTTTAGTTCCAAGGCGGGAACTCTTCAGTTCCAAGGGAGGAACTTTTTAGTTCCAACGGGGGAACTTTTCTGTTCCTTGGGAGGAACGGAAGATTTCCCTCGGAGGAAAATAGAATTTCCAAAGCTGGAAACTTTTTGGGAGCCTGCTAGAGAGTTCGTTTAGTACTTCAGCGTAAAAATCTGCGTCAGGAGGTCTAGGTAGATGGTGCGTGCCGAGGCGTTGACCCCGTGGGCACCCTTGGCATCACCGTCGGCACGTCGTATGGCGGAGATGATGTTGAGCGTCTGCTGCTTGGAGTAGAGGCGCATGGCCGACTGGTACATCCTTGCCATCGACTCATACTTCAGGTTGAGCGCCTCCTGTATGTTTTTCTGACTGTTGGACGGTAGGTAGTGCGCTACCATCAGATTGGCAAAGAAGCCGTAGAGCGAAGCGACGATCTGCGGTACGGGGTATCGCTTTTCGTCCTCCGCCATGGCAAGTGCTATCTGTAGCGCTTCGTCGTCCTTGCGTCGCTGTACCGCATTGAGCAGGTCGTAGGGGCCATACTTGCGGGACTTGCTCACCATCTGCTGCACCATGGCACGTGAGATGAGTCCGCCAGCGCTCTTGGCTGGTATGGCGAGCTTTTGCAGCTCCGAGTAGAGCGTCTCGAGGTCATATCCGACTCGCTCGATCAGCGCTGAGATCGCTTGCGGAGCCAACTGCAAGTCTAGCCCTCCAGCCATCTGGGTCATCGCCTCTCTCAGTTCGTTGTCACGCCTGACGGGTGCCGACTCGATGAGCGCTACCTGCGACTTGAGCGCCTGCGCATTCTTCTTAGCAGCTGCGGGGAGCGCATCGTGGTATAATATAAGGAGTGTGGTGCCCTCGGCAAAGGTAGTCGCATCGCGTATCAACTCAGCAATGCCGTACGGCTTCTTGAGGACGCTGCTCTTCTTGAGATCCTGCGCATCACGCAAGACGATCAGACGCTTCGGTGCAAACATCGAGAAGGTCTGCGCCTGCTGAAGAACCTCAGGAGCCGTTGTCTCGGATCCGAAGTAGACGACCAGCTGGGTCGTGCGCTCCTCCTGAGGAATGTAGTTTTCGACCACCAGCTCCTCTAGGCGATTGATGTAGTAGCTCTCCTCCCCGTAGCCAAGCACGAGGGGCGGGAGCGGTTGACCCGACCGGATCTGGTCACTAATCTGTACGAGTTCAGTCATAGCTGTTTGGAGTCTCTATTACCAGTCAAAGACGATGCTCTTCATCTCCTCGGGAGATTGGCGAAGGCTCTTGACGGTGCGGATGCCGAGCTGGAGATGCTGCTCGGCGAAGTGTGCCGTCACGTAGCTATCGCTCTCGTCGCTCTTGACCCCCTCGGGTGTCATCGGCATATCGCTCACCATCAGGAGAGCACCTGTCGGGATACGGTTCGCATAACCCACGGTAAAAAGCGTAGCCGTCTCCATATCGATGGCGTCCGCATGGGTCGTGCGGAGGTAATCCTTGAAGTGCTCGTCATGCTCCCACAACCGTCTATTCGTCGTGTAGATAGTCCCTGGTGCATACGATATGCCCGCCTCGAGGAGCGCATTGCTACAAGCCTTGAGCACATTAAAAGAGGGGAGCGACGGCACCTCACGAGGCATATAGTCATCGCTCGTCCCCTCGCCACGTATCGCCGCAATCGGGAGAACGTAGTCCCCCAGCGTCAGCTGCGACTTGAGCCCACCACACTTCCCGAGGAAGACCACCGCCCGTGGCTCAACTGCCGAGAGCAGATCCATGATCGTCGCCGCATTCGGGCTCCCCATGCCGATGTGTATCATCGTCATCTCCGCATTGCCGCAGTTTGGCATCGAGGCACTCTCGCCTAGGATCGGCTCGCCGATCTTCTTGGCAAAAGCTTGCAGGTAGCTCGTGAAGTTGGTCAGGAGTATGTGTGGCGCAAACTCCGAGAGGCTCCGTGTGGTGTACCTCGTTAACCAATTGGTAGCAATCTCTTTCTTTGTTTTCATTGGTGGAAATGGTAACTTTGCACCGTCTAATAGCAGTAGTGCGAAGCAAAGTTAATGAAACCCCTCCACTTACCCTCTTATCCTGCTCTCATTGAGGAGCAGTCAGGGCGTTCGGTCATATACGACGTTTACCGTCAGAGTATGGTCGCGCTAACCCCTGAGGAGTGGGTGCGCCAGCACTTTCTGCACTATCTATCGGATCATTTAGGCTACCCGCGCCTCTCCATACAGGTGGAGAGCCTCGTCGCCAGCTCCATACGTCAAGATCGCTTTGATGCGATGATTTACGGTCCAGGCGGACGAGTCCTCGCCCTCATCGAGTGCAAGGCCCCCGAGGTGCCACTCTCTCAGGAGACGGTCAACCAGATCTCGCGCTACAATGCGCACTATCACGCACCGCTCCTGATGATGACCAACGGGCTCACCCACCTCGTCCTGCAGATAGACTACGCCACTGCCACAGCAAAACCGCTCGCCGAGATACCCTCTTACCAGCGAGCCCTCGACATACTCCAAACCTCAAAAGGTCTAACCTCTAACCTCTAAAGTCTCATGCCATACTTACTAGAAGCAGAGCATATCGTCAAGCGATACAAGAACCACCTCGCCCTCGACGATGTCTCCATACAAGTCCAACCCAACAGCGTATTCGGACTGCTCGGTCCCAACGGTGCCGGCAAGAGTACACTCATCAAGATTATCAACAAAATCCTCCTCGCCGACAGCGGCACCGTACTGCTCAACGGTCAGGAGATGACTTACGAAGATATACGCCATATCGGCTACCTTCCCGAGGAGCGTGGACTCTATAAGAAGATGAAGGTCGGTGACCAAGCCATCTACCTGGCTCGTCTGCACGGACTCTCCCGACAGGAGGCGCAGCAGGAGCTGAAGCACTGGTTTGAGAAGTTTGACATCATGCCCTGGTGGCACCGTAAGGTCGAGGAGCTCTCTAAGGGAATGCAGCAGAAGGTTCAGTTCATCTGCACCGTCATTCACCGTCCCAAGCTACTCATCTTCGACGAGCCCTTTAGCGGTTTCGACCCAGTCAATGCGGAGCTTCTCAAGCGTGAGATCCTAGAGCTGCGAGACAACGGCTGTGCCGTCATCTTCTCCACGCACAACATGCAGTCCGTCGAGGAGATCTGCGACGACATCGCCCTCATCAACCAGAGCAAAGTGGTGCTCCGTGGAGATGTGACCGAGGTCAAGCGAAGCCACTTCGACGGCGTCGCCTCGCTACTCATCGCAGGCGAGGAGTATCGTCCCAACTGGGTCGAGTCTCTGACCGAGCAACAGATCGAGCTACTCGAGATCAAGCGGGAGGGACACGATATGCGCGTCCGCCTCAAAGACTCGCAGCAGCGTGACGTACGCGCCCTAGCGGGACTAGTCCCCACCGACCTGCACCTCCTAGAGGTAGCGCAGGAGATACCCTCCATGCAGGAGATATTTATCCGCACCACCACGGCTCAAGCTCAGCCCGCTACGACCACCCTTTAACCAGACCCACTCTTATGAACAAGAAATCACCCTCCAAGCTCTCCATACTCATTGAGCGAGAATATATGGTGCGTGTCAAGAAGAAGTCCTTCATCGTCACCACCCTCCTCATCCCCATCCTCATTGCGGCTATCTTCTTTATCGTCATCTACATCAGTATGAGTTCGCTCAGTGACGAGCGTGTCGCCGTCATTGACGAGACGGGACTCTATAGCGACGTGCTGGCCGACAACGAGTACTACACCTTTATCCAAAGCTCCGAGCCGCTCGAAGCTTATACCGACAAGGCGAAGCTCGAGGAGGAGGGACTCTCAGCGGTCCTCTATATAAAAGACACGCTGATGAACAATCCCAACGGCTGGAGCCTTTACTCCTACAAGAAGCTCCCCGACGGTATCGTCCGCTACATCAATGATGCTTTTACCGAGCGACTCAAGGAGCAACGCATCGCTCAGTACGATATAGAGGGTCTCCCCGAAATCATCGACGATGTGGAGACCACCATCTCCGTACCTACCTACCAGTGGGATGCCAAGGGCGAAGAGGCTAAGTCTAGTGGCACACTGGCCGGAGTCATCGGTATGATCCTCTCGGGTATCATTCTCGCCTTTATGTCGAACTATTCGGGACAGGTGATGAGCGGTGTGCTAGAGGAAAAGAAAAACCGCATCATGGAAGTCATCGTCAGCACCGTACGCCCCATAGAGATGATGATCTCGAAGATGGTCGGTGTCTTCCTCGTCGGACTGACACAGGTCGCTATCTGGTTGATCTTTGCGGGGATTATCTTTGTCGTCGGCTCACTAGTCGCCGTCGGTGGCGTCTACGATCTCTCGGCACTCTCGCAGCTAGACCCCGCACAGATGGGCGGACTCGCTGGCGGTATGAGTATGGACTCCGTCACCGAGATGCAGTCCAGCCTAGAGGTGCTACAGAGTATCAACTTCGTACAGCTCATCATCATGCTCCTCGTTTACTTCATCGGGGGTTACCTCCTCTACGCTTCGCTCTTTGCAGCGATTGGGTCCAGTGTCTCGAGCGACGAAGATGCCAGCCAGTTTATGATGCCCTTCGTCCTCGTCATGATGCTCGGCTTCTACATCGCTATGGGTAGCATGGACAATCCCGATGGCACGATGGCCTTCTGGGGCAGTATCATCCCCTTCTCCTCGCCCTTTGTGATGATGGTTCGACTACCCTATGGAGTCGCCCTGTGGGAGCTCATCCTCAGCATCGTGCTGCTCTACCTCACTGCCTTTGGGATCGCGTGGCTAGCCGCACGTATCTATCGTGTCGGCATCCTCTTCACGGGCAAGAAACCCTCTCTGCGCGACCTCTGGAGCTGGATACGTATCTAGTAGCTAGTATGTAGCGAAAGCCACACAGCGACTCATCGCATCAGCACCCTCACCGCTCAGTAGGTGGGGGTGCTTTTTTGCGTTCTCTCGCTAAACCCATTTTCCCCGGAAGAATTTCCAAATAGTTCGCTGGAAAATAAAAATTCTCCACGGAAGTAAGAAATGATACTTCGGAAGAATCAAATGATACTTCGGAAGAATCAAATGATAAGTCCGAAGA